>Ga0228535_1000376_pt1 | contig 131991 bp, 111 predicted proteins | sample SJ1metagenome_FD_168457 | JGI IMG/M metagenome (GOLD analysis project Ga0228535, IMG submission 168457) | Enriched culture of PCE-dechlorinating microbial communities from Ithaca, New York, USA - SJ1 | ecosystem: Engineered > Modeled > Simulated communities (microbial... > Unclassified...
GATGGAAAAAACCATGGGCGGTCATCTCCGTTCGGAAGTCATTTACAACGGACTGACCGTCAAGGAGGGCCATATGAAGTTTGCCCGTCCCGGTTTGAAGAAACTAATCGAAAAAGCCGGTGAAAAACCGGGCCAGAATGCGCCTGCGGAATGGCCGGCAAAAGCCGTTTTGCCCAAGGAATGGGGGCCTGCTGATCCGATCTGGAAAAAATGAAAAGATTATATCCCGGATAACGGGGGAGCTTTTTATTACCGTCTATTTTTAATCAACAGGCCGGACTTTCCGCAAAATATTGGAAATCCTGTTCCGGATTTCAAAAAGGAGGTAATATTGTCGTGAATTGGGAAAACTTGACCATAGCCAAGGCACTGCGGGAAGCAGCGGAACAATGGGGAAACAGGGAATCTCTGGTCTCCAAGCAGGAAAGACTGACCTATTCCGGTTTGTATGAAGCAGCCTGTCGTTTGGCCTGGGGCTTTTCCAAAATCGGGATCAAAAGAGGCGACCATGTGGTAACGATTTTTGGAACGGCGCCGGAATGGGTGATCACGAAATATGCGCTCCATATTCTCGGCGCGGTAATCGTCCCCGTTAATGTGAATTTTAAAGCAGCGGAAATCGGTTTTATCCTGAAACAGGCCGATGTCAGCACGATCATAACGATTGATAAACTGCGAACCGGTAACTACCTCGAAATCTTAAAAGAAATAGATCAGGGAATCCCCCTGGCCAGAGGAAAGAAAATACAATCAAAAGCACTGCCTCTGCTGCAAAGAATTATTTGTTTCAGCCCCGAAAAAATAAAATATGCTTATTGCCATGATTTTTATGACGTCTTGCATTCCGGGCGGGATTTTTCCGCCAAGGAAATTGACCGTCTGGTGGAGAGGGGCAGGGCGGAAGATCCATGTAATATTCTTTTTACTTCCGGCAGTACCGCTTTTCCCAAAGGTGCCGTGCATGTTCATAAGAGTCTTCTGGGCATCGGAGTATATTTATTCGGCAAAACTTTTAATCTGGATCAATTCCACCGGCTTTTGTGCAATTTCCCCTTCTACCATATCGCCGGATGTGTTTATTTTGTTCTGGGGGCTTTAACCAACGGCTGTGCATTATATGTAAATGAGTTCGATCCGGAGGAAGTATTACCCCTTATTCAGGACGAGAAGATCAGTTTATACCTGGGCTTTGATTATCACTTCAATGCATTGGCCAATCATCCGAAATTTCATGGTTATGATTTGCGTTCGGTATCCATGATTCTGCTTGCGGTCGGGCCGGAATGGTATGACAAGTGCAAAAAAATATTCCCCGGTGCCGAAATAATCGCTCATCACTACGGCTTTACGGAAGGTACAGGCGTGAGTGTTCCCTTTGCGGAAACGGATTATAAAATAAGAAAAAATACCAATGGCCGACCGTGGCCGGGCATTGAGGTAAAGGTGGTGAATCCGACAACAGGAAAGAAAGTTGCAGCCGGTGAAAGCGGTGAATTATGCCTGCGGGGCTGGAGCCGCTTTCAGGAATATTATAAGAATCCGGAAGAAACAAAAAAAACAATTGATTCCGAAGGCTTTTTCCATAGCGGAGATTATGGCTGGATGGATGAGAAAGGTAATGTTACTTACCGCGGGCGTTATAAAATGATGATAAAAACCGGCGGAGAAAATGTTTCCGAGCGGGAAGTGGAAGTATTTCTGGAAACAATTCCCGGAATAAAAACGGTGGCGGTTGTCGGGATTCCTGACCCCAACTGGGGGGAGGCCGTAACGGCGGTTATCGAAGCGGAATCCGGCGCCGGTCTGACCAGAGAAAAAATTGCCGAATTCTGCAAAAATAAAATTGCCCGGTTTAAAATTCCCAAGAATGTTCTTTTTATCGACGGTAAGGACTGGCCGCTTTTGGGGTCGGGAAAACTGAATAAAGTAAAAGTGAAAGAATGGGCGAGACAGAAGTTGGGAGTGAATTAAATCGCTTCCCTGTTGGTGACGTTGTTTAATTAAGAAAACAAAAAGGAGGCTTTTGACATGTTTTATGAACAGGTAGAAATCGGTAAAGTGTATAAGTCGGAAATAAGAAAGCCGATTACCGGCACGGAGATTGACATAGTGGCTCAATTATCCGGAATGGACCTTCCCGGTTTTCTGGATGCCGAGCATGCCAAGAAATACGGATTTAAAAATAGAGTAACGCCCGGACCTTATATTTTTGCCTGCCTGATCGGCCTTATGGCCAAGCAGGGATTTTTGGCGGATGCCGTGCTGATGGGTGTTAAAGAGATTTCCTTTCTGATGCCCGTATTTCCGGGAGATAAATTACAGGCCGAGGTTGAAGTTCTTTCCAAAAAAGAGAGTAAAAAAGGAGGTGGCCCTGTAACTTATAAATGGAGAATATTCAAAGAAGAGGGATTGGTAGCTGAAGGTACAAATACTTGTCTTTTCCCCGGGCAAAACCCGCGCGTGTAAGATTTTCACGAAAGCCGCGTTATCGCCTGTTATGGCGGTAACGCGGTAATTGACTAATATTCAGGTGTAATGGTTTTACGTTGCCGCGATATTGTAAATCCCGGGGATAATCGTTACCGATTATCAGCTCTAAAATCATCAAGCTCAGAAGAGTAATCCGTTTCGGCAGAAACTGGAGGTGCCGATAATCATTTATCGGTTTGAATTTGTTGCATAAAACATTCATGACATTTTCCCGGTAAATTTTTTGATATTTTGTCTTGACATTGCAAAACACAAGTGTTATTTGTTTTTTCAACAGACCGACCGGTCTTCCCTGAAAGCGCAAGGTTGGAAATGAAAGCTTCCGTTACTCTCAAAGAAAGAATAGTTCATGAATCATTGAAACTCTTTTCCTTAAAGGGTTTTTTGAGTACTTCCACTCAGGATATTATGCGGGAGGCAAAAACGTCGAAAGGCGGAATGTACAACCATTTCAAAAGCAAAGACGATATCTTTTTTGCCGTTCTGGAGGAAGCGAAAAAAATCTGGCGTGAGCGCAATTTAGACGGCCTTGATAAGATTCAACATCCTGTAGCGAGGGTAAAAAAACTTTTAGGGAATTACCGGGATAAATATTTAAAGGACCGGGAGACGTTTCCGGGCGGCTGTATTTTCGTGACGCTCTCCGTGGAACTTGATGATCAGAATGCTTCTTTTTCCAGGGCGCTCAATGAAGGATTTGTGAAGCTTCAGGCAATGATCAAAAGACTTCTCGACGAGGGTAAAGAGTCGGGTGAAATAAGAAAAGATGTCAATACCGAATTCGTTGCCCAGATGATCTTCTCCGCTATGCTGGGGGCGTCGGTCATTTACGGCACGGAGAAATCAGCAGCAGGCCTGAATCGCTGTTTTAAGGCATTGATCAGTTATCTGGAAAGCTTGTCTCCGTAAACTTTTTTATGAACTTGAAGGGACTGTATGGAAAAATTTGAAGTAATTGTCGTCGGTGCGGGGCTGGCCGGACTTGCCGCCGCCTGGAAACTGGCGGAAAAAGGCGTGGAAGTCCTGGTTCTGGAGCGTGGCGATTACCCGGGAGCCAAAAATGTTACCGGCGGCCGCCTCTATGTCAATCCCGTACGGGATCTTTTCCCGGACCTGTGGTCAGCCGCTCCTTTAGAGCGCTATATTGTTCATGAAGGTGCGACGCTCATGGCTCGTGATCGCTCTGTGGCCATAGATTATTCCGGAGATGAACTCAAAGCCGAACCTCACCAGAGCTACAGTGTTTTGCGGGGGAAATTCGACCGGTGGCTGGCTGAACAGGTGGAAGCAAAAGGAGCCATGCTGCTGACCAAGGTTCGAGTCGATGATGTGATTATGGAAAACGGAAAGGTTGCCGGAGTTCTCGCGGGCGGCGATGAACTGAAAGCGGATGTAGTCATTGCCTGCGACGGAGTGCTTTCTCTTGTTTCGGAAAAGGCCGGGCTGCGCAAGCCGGGTTTGCCCAAGGATTATGCCGTGGGAATCAAGGAGGTAATTACTCTTGATGCCGGGGTGATTAACGATCGCTTCCGTCTGGAAGGCAACGAAGGTGCTGCCCATCTTTTTGTCGGTGACGTGACTAAAGGCTGCTTCGGCGGCGGTTTTCTCTATACGAATAAAGACAGTATAAGCCTGGGACTTGTTGCGGGGATTCACGAATACGCCGGAATTGGTCCGTCGACCGACGTGCCCGGACTGCTTGAGGCCTTCAAAAAACGTCCCGAAATCTCCTCTCTCATCCGGGGTGGTTCGACTGCTGAATATGCCGCCCATGTTATCCCGGAAGGCGGATTTAGGGCGATCAGCCCTCTTTACGGAAACGGAATTCTCGTTGCGGGAGATGCCGCCGGATTTGCCGTAAACATCGGCTTTACCGTGCGCGGGATGGAATATGCTCTGGCTTCCGGCTACTATGCCGGCGAGACTGTTCTTAAATCAAAAGAAAAGGGAGACTTTAGCGCCGCTGCCCTTTCTTTGTACCAGCGTCTGCTGGAAGAAAGTTTTGTTCTGCAGGATATGAAAAATTTCCAGGAAGCACCGGGTGTCCTGAGTAATGAAAGGTTGTTCAAACATTACCCGGAGCTTGCGGGAAATCTGCTGAAAGATATTTATGCCGTGCCGGCCGGTCCCAAGGGTCGTTTATATCCGACTTTGCGAAAAGCTTTAACCCTCGGCGAAATGTGGGCGCAGTTCAAGGATATGCGGGAGGTGATGAAGATATGACCGATGCAGCGCTTTTAAAAGTTAAATTGGGATTGGATGTTTTCAAACCGGGGAAGGAGCCGCACATCCGGATCAAACCGGATTGCGGGCGGGACGACCGTCTGAGGCAGGTTATTCCGGTCTGTCCGGCAGGATTATACAGTGAAAATGAAAAGGGAGAAGTAATCCTGACCGTTGACGGATGTCTGGAATGCGGTACCTGCAGGATTTTCTGCGGCCCGGATGTTCTGGAATGGCAGTATCCGGAGGGAGGAACGGGAGTGCAATACCGCTTCGGGTAGAGATATAAAATAAATTAATTAAAGGAGAACTGTTATGGATTTTAAGTTGACCGAGGAACAGGAACTAATCCGCAAAAACATGCGGGAATTTGCCGAGAAATACGTGGATCCGATTGCCGTCGAAATTGACGAGAACAGCCGGCACCCGGAAGAGTTGTTTCAGAAACTCGCCGAAAACGATTGGATGGGTATGCCGATTCCCGTCGAGTACGGCGGAGCCGGGACCGATTACCTGACCCACATTGTTGCCGTGGAGGAACTTGCCCGTTCCTGTGCCTCAACGGGATTTACCGTTTCCATTCACGTGGGTATTATAGAAATGCTGATCCTGCTGTTCGGCACCGAGGAGCAGAAAAAGAAATATCTTGCGCCGCTTGCCAAGGGACAGAACCTGGGGGCTTTGGCTCTTACGGAACCGGGAGCAGGAACGGATGTTATGGCGGCAACCACAACCGCCGTCCGGGACGGAAATGATTTTATCATCAACGGTACGAAAACTTTTACCACGAACGGTCCCACCGCCGGAACTTATCTTGTTTTTGCCTGGACCGACAAAGCGGCGGGCCGCAAGGGCATGAGCGCTTTCATCGTTACCAAAGGAACTCCGGGCATGAAAGCCGGCGAGCACTTCAAGAAAATGGGTTTGCGTTCCTCGCAGACCTCCGAGATGGTTTTCAAGGATTGCCGGGTCCCCCAGGAAAACCTGCTGGGCAAGGAAGGCAACGGGATGGCGATAGCCATGACCGGCTTTGATCATGGCCGTATCGGCATTGCTGGTCAATGCCTGGGCATTATGCAGGCGGCACTCGATGAATCGGTGCGCTATGCCAAACAACGTGTCCAGTTCGGTCAGCCGATCGCCAGGCAGGAAGCCATCTCCTGGATGATCGCCAATATGGCTACAGATCTCTCCGCCGCGCGATTCCTTACCTATCACGCCGCCTGGCTGAAAGACCAGAAACAGCCTTTTTCCAAGGAAGCGTCAATGGCGAAACTCTTTGCCGCGGAAAAAGCCATGGAGCACACGATCAAAGCGGTGCAGATTCAGGGTGGTTACGGCTACTGCAAAGGCGCCAAAGTAGAACGGCTGATGCGTGACGCCAAGGTCACCGAAATTTATGAAGGTACATCGGAAGCCCAGCGTCTGGTGATTTCCGGGAACGTGTTGCGGTAATGCGGCAATAAAACATTTCCTCTTCCCGGACGGGAAGAGGAAATGTTGTGAAATTACATTGAGGTGTTTTTATTATGCCTACTATTATCACCTGTTTTAAATGGGTTATTGATGAAGCCTATATCCGGCGGGGATCATCGGGGGATCTCGATTTTTCCGCAGTGGATTATAAGATAAGCGACTATGATCGCAACGCCATTGAAGAGGCCGTAAAGCTTAAGGATGTTCACGGCGGTACAGTTGCCTCCTTGACCGTTGGTGTGCCCGAGGCGACTAAAGGTATCAAAGACTCTCTTTCCCGTGGTCCGGATAAAGCTTTCTTTGCGGCTGACGCAAGCTTTAACAATCTTGAGCCGTCGCAGACAGCCTCGCTACTCGCGGCTGTTATCCGCTCTTTCATAACTCCCTATGATCTCATTCTTTGCGGCGAAGGGTCCAGCGATCTTTATACTCAACAGGTTGGTCCACGTCTGGCGGAGATTTTGCAAATACCGTCTATTTCCTTTGTTCAGAAGGTCGAGCTTAAGGATGGTAAGGTAGTTGCGGAAAGAAGGGTTGAAGAGGGAGTGGAAGTAGTAGAGGCTCCGCTTCCGGCACTTGTTACCGTTCTTCCGGATATCAATGTTCCCCGTATTCCCGGTGTCAAGGACACGCTGATGGCTTCCAAAAAACCGGTGGTGACCATTAAAAAGGAAGACCTTCCTCCTTTTCCCGCACCTTGTATGGAAACGGTAGAGATGAAGGCGGCAAAGATGGACAGGTCTTGTGAAAAATTCGGAACGGACACCGCCGAGATCGCCAGATTTGTGGATGTTCTGCGGAAGAAAGCTTTAATTTAAGGAGAAAATATCATGTCTGGAATCTGGATTATTGCGGAAAAAAAGGAGCATGCCCTGGAACTGCTTACTATCGGCAGGGTTTTGGCTGCGCAGATGGAAACGAAGCTTTCGGCATTTCTTTGGAAAGATCAGAATGTTCCGGAAGATTATATAGCTTGCGGTGCCGACGAGATAATGCTGGCTGCGCCGGGTTCCGAAGGCCAGTCACTGGATGCCTTTATTCCTGTTATTGCCGCTGAGGCCGAAAATAACCATCCTGATGCAATTTTATTTGCCGCGACGGCAAGGTGCAGAGATCTGGCGGCCCGGGTTGCATCCCGGATGAATACCGGACTTTGCAGCAGTTGTACCTCTCTGGCCTATGATGCGGCCGACCGGACCATAAAAATGGAGCGCCTGGCATACGGTGGTGCCGCCGTTCAAAAGGTAATCTGCAAGACGCGGCCGGTTATGGTGACAATTCCTCCTGGAACATTTGAACAGGCCAAGGCGGAGGCCGGCAGGACGGGAATTCAAAGAGAACTTTCCACACCTGCTCCTTCGGTGCTCAAAGTTATCGAGAAAAAGACAAAAGTACGCGAGACAAAAGACATCACCGAATCACGGGTAATAGTTGCCGTTGGAAGAGGATTTGATAAGAAGGAAGACTTGGATCTTGCCCGAAAACTTGCCTGCGCACTGGGTGGTGAGATCGGTTGTACGAGGCCGATTTCCGAAGAGAATCACTGGCTGCCGGAAGAACTCTGCATCGGCCTTTCCGGAGTTCAGGTCAAACCTGATTTCTATCTGGGGTTGGGTGTTTCCGGACAAGTTCAGCATGCAACCGGCATCCGGCAGGCCAAGGTTGTTGCCGCCGTCAACAAGGATGAGAATGCCCCGATTTTCAGCGTTGCCGATTTTGGTATTGTCGGCAATCTCTACGATGTTGTGCCGAAACTGCTTGAGGCGCTGAAGAGGGTATAGATTGTAAAGCCCGTGGTACCGGCAGTAAAAAGATGCAGCGGGCGACATGCCGGAGACAACAGCGGCAATACTAAGCTGATTGTGACCCGGAAGGGAAATTAGTTATGACGCTGGACATGGCTGCTTGCGGCCGTAAGATTGGTCCTCTAATCCGGAATTATGACTGGAAAGATGTTATTCTTTATGCTCTTTCCGTTGGTGCAGGATTTGATGAATTTTCTTACGTCTACGAAAAGAATCTCAAGGTCATTCCGAGTTTTTCGGTTGCCGCAATCTTTGATTTTTTCTGGGCGGCGGCAAGTAGTGCGGGTGTCAGCCCTGAAGGTGTTTTGCATGGCGAGCAGGAAATTATATTTTATGAACCTGTTCCTGCCGAGGGTATTCTGACCACGGAAGGCACAATCACCGATTATTTTGATAAAGGTTCCAAAGGTGCATTGATTCGTGCGGAAAGCAGTACCCGGCATTCGGACGGTAAAATTCTTTACAAAAATATTATGACACTGTTTAGCCGCAGGGATGGAGGATTTGGCGGAGCACCGGGTGTAATCCGGTCATTTTCCTTTCCGGAGAGGCATCCTGATTACGTTGTAGATGCCCGGACATCTCCATCTCAGCCTTTGCTCTACCGCCTGACCGGTGATTTTTTCCCGCTGCACGCCGATCCGGAATTTGCCGCCAAGGCCGGTTTTGCGAAACCGATCATGCATGGTATGTGTACTTTCGGATTTGCCTGCCGGGCGCTTATCGGCAGCTTAATTCCGGGAAAGCCGGAAATGACAAAGCATATTTCCTGCCGCTTCGCCCAACCTCTTTACCCCGGAGAACCGATTCGGACTCTTATCTGGAAAGATGAGGAAAACAGGGCTCTTTGGTGTGTTGTTCACGGCATATCCGGGCGGGTAATCATCGACCGCGGTATCTTTGCATACGGAGACCGATTAACTTAGGAAAAATAGTCCGGAAATAAAATCTTTTGCCAGAATTATAGGCCTGCTACCCAAAAACAAGCTGTTTATTAAGGCATCTTGAAAATGGAAATTCCTTCCGGAGGATGAAACTGGAACATTTTATCCGTAAGGCCGGTATTTACGGAAATGTTGGAAAATTTCAGAGTTGTGGAGTTGCCCATAGTATCTTCAAAATTGACCCGAACAATGAGATAGATATTTTTATCAACTGTTATCGAAAAAGGATTCAAAGAGGGATTATTTTCCAGAGGAGTCAAAACGAGCTGATAGTTGCCTTGCGTATCCAGCATCTGGGGTTCGGCGTATTTAATGGAAAAATCATTTTTTAATTTCCCCAATCCGGATAAGAACTTGATTAATGTTTTGGATTTGAAAATAGCATCGGCCTCCTGGGTATAGACGACTTTTTCCCGGGGAAGATAAAGCCAAGCTTTGCTGTTATTAACGATTAATTTTTTCGCCTTGGGCTTGGAATAGCTCCAAAGCATGTTTTTCGGATTTTTCAGAAAAACCGTACCTTCTTCAATATCCGTCTTTTTTATGGATTGAACAAATGTTTCCTGAAGGAAGCTTGCTTTAAAATCTTTTGTCTTTTCATATGTCTTTTGAAGATGAGCAACAACTTCTTCTATTGGCAGAGGCTTTTCGGCAGCTAGTGCCGCAAGCGGGGCTAATATCGTAAACAACACAATAAATGCCCAGCTGTTCATTATAGCAAAGATAACCCCTTTGTTTTTTTTATAAAATAATTTCATGATTTTCCCTTTGTGAAAAAATAAAAAAGTGAGTGCATTTGGCACATTTTTTTCAAGAGAGTTTATATCCTTGATAAGGCACCCGCTGTAAGTTGCGATGAATAAAGGATATATTTATAAATAGTTGAATTTATTAACAATTAAACTTGCTCAATCCTTATGCAATTTGGTGTAAAATCGTAACAATTGCGCACTTGCGAAGATTGTCAACAAGGTTATCAACAGGTATTTCCACAGTGTTGTGGAATACAAATCCAAGTGCTTGTATCCAAGAGGGAAATTGGTAAATCAGCCTTTTTTAGCCTTTTTCCCGGGCACGATCTGGATACGCCAGCCGAAAGGATCTTCTTTCAGCCCGTACTGAATTTGCAGGATTTCATTATACAATTTTTCGGCGATCTTTCCCGTCTTGCCGCCGTTGATCATATATTCTTTATCGTGGAAATAAAGCAGACCGACGGGAGAAACAATTGCCGCTGTTCCTGAAGCAAATGCTTCCTTTAAAGTGCCTTTTTTCGCCGCTTGAATAATTTCCTGAATGGATATTCTTCTTTCCACAACTTTAATTCCCAGGTAACCGGCAAGTTTAATTACTGAATCACGGGTAACGCCGGGTAAAATAGTTCCCGCGAGCGGTGGTGTAATAAGTTTGTCGCCGATCACAAAAAAGATGTTACTGGTGCCGACTTCTTCCACATATTTGTTTTCAGCTGCATCAAGCCATAAAACCTGGGTGTACCCTTTATTGGTGGCAATACGGCTGGCATATAGGCTGGTCGCATAATTGATTGCCGCTTTGACATTACCGGTTCCACCGCGCGTTGCCCGCACATACTCTTCCGACACATACATTTTTGTCGGAGAAAAACCCTGCGGATAATAAGCGCCCACCGGTCCCACCACGATGAAAAAGAGATATTCATTAGCCGGATGGACGCCCAGGGCCTTCTCGGTGGCGATCATGGTGGGACGTATGTACATTGATGTGCCTGCGCCGTGGGGAATCCAGTCTTTTTCCAGAGTCACCAGTTTTTTCATGGCCTCCATGAATATTACTTCATCCATCAGCGGCATACAAAGTCTTTCTGCGGATTTATTCATTCTTTTGATGTTTTCCTGGGGGCGGAAAAGGTAGACGGCCGCGTCTTTACCGCGATAGGCTTTCAGTCCCTCAAATATTTCCTGACCGTAATGCAAACACATTGCCGTCGGATCCAATTGCAGCGGGCGGTAAGGTTCGATTATCGGATCATACCAGCCTTTGCCTTCTTTGTATTTAATGTTGAAAAAATGATCGGTAAATATCTTGCCGAAACCAAGTTTTGATTCATCGGTTGGTTTAGCTTTCCTTTTTGCCAGTGGTGCTTTTTTTATTTTAATTTCCATAAATTCCTCTTTCCCTGAATTTATTTTTATTCAGGATATATTTTATGTTTCCGGGGAAATCATCATAACCTGAAAATATTTTGTGAGCTATATCACTAAATTAAACCGCGATCAAGTGTTCGGTACTGAATTGCTTCGGCTACATGAACAGATTCAATCTTTTCATTTCCTTCCAGATCGGCAATGGTACGGGAAACTTTTAGAACGCGGTTTATGGCACGGGCGCTTAATCCCAGTTTTTCGACGGCCATTTCCAGGAGTTTATGTGATTCTTCGTCAATCGAACAATAATTTTTGATTTGTTTTTCGGTCATCCGGGCATTGCAAAATACTGAGTTACCCTCATATCGTTTTCTCTGCCGGGCACGTGCCTTGTCTACACGCTCTTTTATCCGGCAGGAAGGTTCTCCGGCGTCCTTGCCGGATAAAGCGCGATATTGGACGGAGGGTACTTCGATATGCAAATCAATACGATCCAGAAGCGGTCCCGATATCTTTGCCTGATACTGCCTGATCTGTTGCGGTGTGCAGTGGCAGTTGTGGATGCGATCTCCGAAATATCCGCAGGGACAGGGGTTCATTGCGGCGATAAGCATAAAATTAGCGGGAAATGATGCCGTGACCAGAGAACGGGTAATGGTTATGGTGCCTTCTTCCAGAGGTTGCCGGAGAGCTTCCAGAACATTTCTTTTGAATTCGGGAAGTTCATCGAGAAAAAGAACTCCCAGATGAGCCAGACTGATTTCACCGGGGCGCGGAGTCTGGCCGCCGCCGACGAGGCCCGCATCGGATATCGTATGATGAGGTGCCCGGAATGGACGCACGGCAATCAACGTTTCGGTTTTGTTCAATGAACCGGCTACGGAAAAGACTTTTGTTACTTCGATTGCTTCATCAAAAGAAAGATCGGGTAATATAGTCGGCATTCTTTTGGCCAGCATACTTTTTCCGGAACCGGGTGGTCCGATCATCAAAACATTATGTCCGCCGGCAGCAGCGATTTCCAGCGCGCGTAACGCCTGTTTTTGTCCTTTAATTTCATTAAAATCAAAGTCATAACGGCGGCGTTCCTGAAAAATATTATCAATGTCGAGTGCAAGTGGTTTAATGGCTTTCCGGTCGCTCAAAAAATCAACAATATCCGGCAGAGTGGCAACAGGGAAAACACTGATTCCTGCCACCATTGCCGCTTCGGCGGCATTTTCTTCCGGGACAAAAACTTTTTTGACTCCCAGTTCTTTTGCCTTAAAGACTGCAGGTAGTATGCCCCGCACATTTTTGATACTGCCGTCGAGAGAAAGCTCACCGATAAAGAAGCAATTTTTCCAGGAATCTTCTTTGATCAGTTCCTGGGCGGCAAGAATCCCCACGGCTATGGGCAGGTCAAAACCTGTGCCTTCTTTCTTAATATCGGCGGGAGCCAGATTAACGGTGACATGGCTGCGGGGAAAATGGTAACCGGAGTTTTTTATTGCGGCTTTGATACGATCCCGGCTTTCTTTGACGGAGGCGTCGGGGAGGCCAACTGTGGAAAATTGGGGCAGGCCGGCAGAAATGTCTACTTCTACCGAAACGGGATAAGATTCCATCCCAATAATGCTCATGCCCGAAACTTTAACGAACATTATTTATACCCCCCCTGTATTTTATAATGAAATCGTTAAATAATTTTATTACTTATAGCAAAAAATATTATTAATGTAAAACTGTTTGACTTTCTTGACTCGAAATTCGGCCTATGCTAGTGTTTAACAAACGTGCAGACAATTACGTGCCTGGTCTCCATCCTGGAGGCTATTTTTATGGGCAATGTTCATGATTATTCCAGACGTATTATTAACAGATACTGGAAGCATTTTCTCTGTCGTGAAAATGTGTTATTGAAAATTGGAACCTGGTGCATTGTTTTAAAATCAGTAACCGTCATGAAAAAAATATCTTGGATAAACATTTTGGATCGCGGTAGGTCCGCTGCTTTTTTACAAAAAAGATAAAATCGTGATTTGCAAAGATGTTCTGAATAAAATCTTTTATTAAAGATATTAATCATTACGTACGATTACTGAAGATAGTGAAAAATTCCGTAATCGATAAAAAGCGTGTTTCAGAAAAGTATTTAAATAAATGAATTAATGAATTAACAACGGATGTTAACTGGTAATGAGTGAAGCTATTTACAAAATAAAAAAAGCATTTATTGTGCCTTTAATTGCCGTTGTAGTGTCTTTGTTTTTACTTTTTTTAATCAGCCTGACGACCAGCCAGACCTGGGAGATAATAGTTATCGCAATTCTTTTTTTATTTTCTCTGGCTGCCTGTATGAACATGGCAAAAAAGGAAATAATCGTTAACGATCAGGGATTAAAAATTAAAAAAGTTTTTCGGTGCAAAGAATTTAGCTGGGCGGAGATCACTCACCTGGCCGTCGTTGTTTTAAGAAAAAAAGTTTATTTTTTACTGACTACAACTAAAGGTTTTTATATTTTTTCCAATCTTTTAGAAAACCATGCTTTACTTATACACTCTCTTGTGGATAAACTTGGTGACGAGAAAGTGGAAGCGGAAGTTAAAAATTATCTGAATAATCCCCTGGAGAGGTTTTCTCTGATTATAATGAGTTGGATTGCGGTTGTTATTGTTATTGCCGTAATAATTTTGCGGTTGTCGGGAATATAGATTTAAAAATAAAATATAAATTTGTTCCGGCATGGGAATACTGGAAGAGAGGAACTTCAAAAAGATGCGCGCAAAGAAGCAAAATAATCATGCGGTGGTTGTAAAAGTTAAAGAGACGCCCTATCTGGCTGTTGAAGAAATAATAGAGAAAAAGCTAGAGGATATTACTACTGTTTTATCCGCTTCCGGCGGGTGTAAAAGCAAACTGTACGAAGAAGTGATGACTATGGTGGAAAAAGGTCTGTTTAAGATTGCCTTACAGCGTTCTAATTACGTTAAAAGCTCAGCGGCAAACTTTCTTGGTATCAGTCGCAATACCTTTACGGATAAAATGGGCAAGCTTGGCATAAACTGTGAAAAGGTGTAGTAGCTGTAAAAAATAACTTTCAATGTAACCTTAAATCCGTTTTAATTACTGCAAAAAATAATCAGGTAAGCTTTAGGAACGTTTCTTGCAAAACCCAGTTTTCAGGATAAGAAGATTATTCCTTGTATTCTCGGGAGGCCTCTTGCAGGATGCTGATGATGATTTAATAAAGCTTTGCAAGGAATAAATGAATTCTTTTTTACATCAATCTTGTGCATCTCCCGAGCGCGAGTAAGCTTGTTTTGGCTTGGACGAAATTGTTGAAAAAAAACCACACAGTGTTGCGGAAATCATTCCCGCCGCAGAATAAATAGAAATGATGGTTTATACAAAAATGTTCGCTAAACTGATAAAAAAGTTCCTTTTTGTTATACATTGCCGTATTTTAATCGGTGCCGATCCGGTTTGTGTTAAATGTACGGCGATAATATTTTTTCCACTTCTTCCTTCCGTGCTCAATTGCGGTTTTGCCGGTCTCATGACGGTTAAATTACCGGCTAAGAATTATGAACCAACCCTTGATCTGAAACTCATCGGCTTGTGGCAAAAAATCAAGACGTTTAACCTAAAGAGTGTGCTGGCCGGCAGATCCAAGATATCGGAGTATTTAAATGGGTGGCAAAATCTTCAAGAAGCTGAAAACGCCGTTCTGGAATTAAAGAGGGAAGATGCTCAGGAATTTTATTTTTTCCGGCAATCGGAAACTAAAAAATTTATTATTCTTAGCAAGGAAATTAAAAAATTTCTGAATACGGAAGAAAAAAACCTTGAGGATAATGCAGATAAATTTAATTCTCCGGATCTGGAAATAATCAACAGTCGCATCGTTCTGCTCAAAGATATTCAATGGATTCTGGAAAAGGATATTTTAGCGAATTTCGGGAAAATTATAGATTTGTCCGGCAAGGAAAAAGAGGCGGATGTCAAACCGGCGGAATTTAGAAAATACCGGAAAATTAATTTACTGCTCAATGCTCTGGATCGGCTGGAAGTACGCGGCAGGGATTCCGCGGGACTGCAGATAACCCTTGTTCCGGAAAATACAGAACCAATGGCAACTGTTTTGTCCGATCTTAAAAAAGACGGCTTGTATGATGCTTATGTGGAACGTTCACAGGCCGGAGACCTTTTGAACGGATCCATTCAAATTTATCTCCAACTTCCGGAGGAAAACAAAGAGAGAATAAAAATAACTTTCACCTACAAAACTTTTTCCATCGTCGGTGAACTGGGACGCAATGTCCGCGAATTACGCCGGATAATAAGAAATGATCGTATCTTCCGGTATTTTGCAGGACTGGAGTCGGTCTGTGAAACGGCAATCACCCATACACGCTGGGCATCCGTCGGTTCCATTACGGAAGAAAATTGCCACCCTGTGAACAACTATAAGCGACTGCCGGATCAGCATCCTCCAATAACTGAAGCGGCAATAAATGTTGTCTTAAACGGTGATATCGATAACTATCCTGTTTTGCGTTCCGAGTTGGAAACGGATCATAATATCATTGCGCCGGAAGTAACAACGGATACAAAAATTATTCCCCTGCAAATAGAGAAATATTTGCAAGCCGGCAACAATCTGGAGAAATCTTTTCGCCTGGCCGTAAATAATTTTGCGGGATCACATGCTATAGTGATGACCTGTGATCTGGAACCGGGTAAAGTATTCCTGGCGCTTAAAGGCAGCGGGCAATCCATTTATATAGGTGTCGGCGAAGATCAGTATATGCTGTCTTCGGAACTATATGGCTTAATTGAGGTAATGCCTGAATTTGTTAAAATGAACGGCGAGGCGTCGAATGCTGATAATAAAACGGCAGCAGGCCAGATTTTTATTCTGGATCAGAATTCCTGCGGAGGACCGGAAGGCATTACTGCATATTCTTACGACGGTACGGAGTTTAAGCTGACCCAGAATGATATACAAAAAGCGCAAATTACTACGCGGGATATTGATCGGGGGGACTATCCGCATTTTTTCCTTAAGGAAATTTCCGAATCGGCTCTCTCAGTTAGAAGAACGTTGCGGGGAAAGTACCGGACGGAAACCCAAAAAGGTTCCGGTCCGGAAGTAGTTTTTAATTTGGGCGAAGATATTATTCCGGAAACTCTCCGCAGATGCTTTTGCGAGAAATCAGTCAAAAGAATAATGATTATCGGTCATGGAACGGCGGCCGTTGCCGGAATGGTTGTCGCCGAAGCATTTGAACGGTATTTGGAAGGGGCGGTTAATGTAACAGCCAGGGTCGCTTCGGAATTAAGCGGATTCCTGTTGGATGATGATCTTGCCGGCACACTGATAATTCCGATAACCCAGTCGGGAACAACGACTGATACAAATAGGGCCGTGGCCATGGCGAAAGAACGCGGTGCCTTTATTATTTCCATAGTGAACAGAAGGCAATCGGATGTAACGTCCAAGTCACACGGTGTCTTTTATACCAGCGACGGGCGCGACATTGAAATGTCGGTTGCTTCAACAAAAGCTTTTTATTCCCAGATTGTTGCCGGTCAGATACTTGCTTTGTATTTTGCTCAGCTTACCGGAGTGAAAACCAATGACTACATTGCGGCGGAACTGCATAACCTTGAAACTGTGCCGCAGTTGATGACAAAATTGTTTTCCTGTCGTGAGCAGATAGCCCGGACGGTGAATAATACATTTGATAAGAAATACTGGGCGGTTGTGGGGAGCGGACCGAATAAAGCGGCGGCGGATGAGATTCGGATTAAGCTCAGCGAACTTTGCTATAAGACTATTTCTTCCGATTTTGTGGAGAATAAAAAGCATATTGACCTCTCGGCGGAACCCTTTATTCTGGTTTGCTCCGCCGGTAATCCCGAATCAGTTACGGAAGATATTGCCAAGGATGTGGCGATTTTTAAGGCGCATAAGGCGGCCGTTGTCGTTTGTGCGGATGAAGGAGATGATCGTTTCAACGGGGTTGCCGACGCCGTTATCTCCATTCCGCGGGCGGCGCTCCCTCTGCCCGTTATTTTGAATACTTTGGCCGGACATTTATGGGGATATTACGCGGCCTGCTCCATCGATCAGGGTGCCCAGATACTTCGGGAATTCCGCAGCCGGGTGGTAACTGAATTGGTAAAAAGAGCAAAAATGAACTTAACCGTTTTTGACATGATATCCGACGTCTCGTTCTGCAGGATCGTCGATGAGTTTTATTACCGGTTTAAATCCGGCAGTCAGAGCGGAGCACTGAGTTTCCTTTCCGGGAAAATAATAGCCGATTTACTGCTCTTGATGAAGTACACTACCGGCAAATTGCCCTTACAGGATATATGCAGGGAATTTAAAATTGCAAATGATCTGGCTGATCCATTTGATTTGCTTGATGTGACTCTGGGAGCGGCCATTGACGAGTTGACGCGACCGATTGATGCCATCCGCCATCAGGCCAAAACAGTTACGGTGGGTACAAGCCGGAAGGAAAGAGAGATCAGAGGGATTATTTTCGATCTGCTGGAAACACTCCATTTCCCCGTGAGAAATCTGACTTATCGCAATATTCAGGCAATTCACCGTATCCAGCCTGCGATAACGGCGGTGCGGGGATATACGCTTTATGAGATCGGTGGTCTTGACGCAAAAGGCCACCCCATGGATAATTCGACCATTACGGTAAATACCAAGGGAGGTATTGCTGCTTTAATGAAGTCACGTGCTGATTATACAACGGCTTTGATGGGAGTAAAAAGAACCATCGTCGGCACCGGGCATCTTTATTTGGGACGCGGTAAAACCGACGGTGCGGCTATAATGATTATTCCTCTGCACGGGAGCGGATTGCCGGTCAGCAATCTGCTTTTGCTGCACGTCGTCTTTAATGAGGCGATGAAACTTCAGGATAAAATTCAGGTATTGGGGTACCGCTATGATGATATCCGCAACCTGATTAATGAATATAACCTGACTTGGAATGATGCTTGTTTGGATGCTCTTTCCATGGAGTTTTTGTTTGGCGAGTCCGTGGAGGAAATTGCCGGTACAATTAAGGTGCAGCATACCTCCTGACATGGCCTGAATAACCGTGGGCGGGATGATTTTTTTTAAATTCAATAGTTAGCCGGGCGAACAGGAGATGTTCAAGTTTTTGTTTGACAAAATGATTGTTTAAAAGTAGGAGTACGGCAAACGATTGCCGATGGTCTTATGAAACAACTTTTTAGCCCGGAAGATATTGAAAGAAAAATTCTCCTTATCTTGAAAATTCTTCATGAAAGCCCGGAACCGGTCGGTGCGCGGGTGATTGCCCGGAAAATGCTGGAATGTGGCGTTAAGCTCAGCGAAAGAACCGTCCGTTATCACCTGAAAATTATGGATGAACGAGGGCTGACGAGGCTCGTGGGTCGGCGGGACGGCAGAATCATTACTGATCTGGGCCAAAGTGAAATAAGTGATGCCCGTGTGCAGGATAAAATAGGGCTTTCCATTTCCCGCATTGATATCCTTTCATTCAAAACGACATTCGACGTCAAAAAGAAGCGAGGCCTGGTGCCGGTCAATATCTCTTTTTTTTCCAAGGAACAATTTAATACGGCGTTGAAAATAATGAGGCCGGTTTTTCAAAAAAAACTGGCTGTAAGCTCGCGGGTTGCGATCGCCGAGGCTGGGAAAAATCTGGGTGATGTTATCGTGCCCCAGGGTAAGATTGGTCTTGCTACCGTTTGCAGTATAGTGATTAACGGGGTTCTTTTAAAGCACGGTATTCCCATTGATTCTAAATTCGGTGGTATTCTCCAGATGAGAAAGGGAGAAATACTGAGATTTGTAGAACTGATTCATTACGCCGGTTCATCGCTTGACCCTTCAGAGATTTTTATCCGCGGTAAAATGACCTCCGTTGCGCAGGTGGCGGCGGAAGGTGAAGGTAAGATTCTTGCCAATTTCCGTGAAATACCAGCTCTAAGCCGCAGTCTGGTTGACCGGGTTATAGGTGATCTCGGCCGAGTCGGCATTCACGGTGTTTTGTCCATCGGTAATATCGGCCATCCCGTATGCCAGACTCATGTAGACGTGAATAAAATCGGGATGATTCTGATAGGCGGCCTGAATCCGGTTGCGGCTGTTGGCGAGGCCGGACTAGATGTTGATAATAAAGCGATGTCGTCGGTGCTGGAATTCGAGAAGATGCGGGATATTTCAAACCTTTAAGTATTGGTGGAGATACTGAGCACGGCTTAAGCAGCGTTTCCGTTTATTGTGTTTAGTCTCCCTTAGTCGGAGCAAAAAACGAAGGTGAACATATGAATTCTGAGTCGAAATCCCGGGAAAAAATAGAACAGCTCATGGAACGGGGAGTGGATATTGTAAGCCCCGCAACGATTGATATCGGTGAGGAAGTCAGTGTGGACCAGATTTCGGCACATGGGGTTAAAATATATCCGGGATGCCGGATATACGGACACAGAACCGTTATTTCCGCCGGTTGCCGGCTGGGGTATGAGGCACCGTTGACAATTGAAGACTGTCAACTCGGATCAAAAGTTGAGCTAAAAGGTGGTTTTGTCAGCAAGTCGGTCTTTTTGGAAAAGGCGAATATGGGTATGGGCGCACATGTCCGGGAAGGCTGCATTCTGGAAGAGGAAGCCGGCGGTGCGCACTGTGTCGGACTAAAGCAGACAATTCTTTTCCCGTTTGTGACGCTCGGCAGCCTCATTAATTTCTGTGATTGTCTGATGGCGGGCGGAACCAGCCGCAGCAATCACTCTGAAGTGGGAAGCTCCTACATTCACTTTAATTTTACTCCGGCTGCCGATAAAACAACCCCGTCGCTGATAGGTGATGTTCCCCGGGGTGTGATGCTCAACCAGCCGCCGATTTTTCTGGGAGGGCAGGGTGGTATTATCGGGCCGGTGCGTCTGGGATACGGCAATGTTGTGGCAGCCGGTTCCGTGCTGCGCCATGATTATCCGCAGGATAATCAACTTATTTTTGAAAAAGCTCCGGCCAACGGCGTAAAAGATTACGAACCTGCAGCCTATCCGGGTATTATTCGCATTGTGGAAAACAATATTCTTTATCTGGCAAATCTGACGGCTCTGGAGTCGTGGTACATGCACGTAAGGAAGCCTTTTCTGGAAGTTCGGGAATACGGACACCTTCTGTACGGCGGCGTCATGGATCAACTTACTGCGGCTAAAAAGGAAAGGCTGAAAAGATTGAAGGCGATGGCGGAAAAGGCCGCGGGCCCGCCGGCGGACGATCGTTATGCGGTGATAAGACGGGAGTTTTCCGGCCAGATAGGTTCTCTCGAAAAACTTTTCACTGGAAAAATACCGGAAGTATCTTCCTCAACAGACAAAATGCGCGAAATATTCCTTGCCGATTTTGCAAAATTTGCGGGCGACAAAAAGGCGGATTACGTTTCGGTTATTCAAAGCCTGCCTGTAGCAGTATCATCAAAAGGTGTTGCCTGGTTAAGCGGTATGGTAAATGCGGTAAGGGAAAAAGTTGTTCAGTTCATGCCATCGGCGGGGTTGTTTGAAAAATGACGAAAACAGCTTTGATTATTTATTCCCTAAATGGTTTTAATAGCAGAAAGGAGAAGGTCGATGGGTAAGTTGTTTGGAACGGACGGAATCAGGGGGGAAGCAAATCGTTATCCCATGAATGCCGAAGTTGCTTTTGGAGTGGGCCGGGCGATAGCGCATTTGTTTAAAAAAGGAGGCCATCGTGCAGTGGTCATAATCGGCAAGGATACCAGATTATCAGGATATATGCTGGAGAGCTCACTGGAAGCCGGTGTAACTTCCATGGGAGGCCATCCGTATCTTGTCGGCGTATTACCTACGCCGGGCATTGCCTTTGCCACTCAGAGCATGCGCGCCGACGCCGGAGTCGTTATTTCCGCTTCCCATAATCCTTTTCAGGATAACGGCATTAAAATATTCGGCGGTGACGGTTACAAACTCACCGATGCGGAGGAAGAAACAATAGAAGATTTGATTCTCAATGACAAACTTAACGATTTGCTGCCGCTGGCCAAAGACATCGGTAAGGCGTCGCGTCTTGAAGGTGTAAACGGCCGCTATATTGTTTTTCTAAAAAACACTTTTCCCCGCAATCTTTCCATGGAAGGAATGAAAGTTGTTCTCGATACAGCCAACGGTGCCACCTATAAGGTAGCACCGGACGCTTTTACCGAGCTGGGTGCTGATGTAGAAGTAATTCACAAAACGCCCAACGGCATCAATATCAACGATAAATGCGGATCGCAGCATACGGATGATCTCAAGAAAAAAGTAGTGGAAACCGGTGCTGCTATGGGACTGGCCTTCGACGGAGACGGCGACCGCCTTATAGCCGTGGATGAAAAAGGCCGGGAAATTACCGGCGACCAGATTCTTATTATCTGCGCCAATATGCTGAAGAATGACGGCAAATTGAAAAACGACCTTCTGGTGAGCACGGTGATGAGCAATCTCGGCATTAGAGTTGCCTGCAAAAAATACGGCTTTAAATATCATGCCTCCAAAGTCGGTGACCGTTATGTTCTTGAAGATATGTTAAAACTGGGATCCGTTATCGGCGGCGAAGAAGCGGGCCATATGATATTTCTTGATCATCATACAACGGGTGACGGAATTATTGCCGCCCTGCAGCTGGTTGCGGCTATGGTCCGCAAAGGCAAACCGCTGTCCGAACTGGCCCGTATGATGGACATCTTTCCGCAGAAACTCATCAATGTTGATGTAAAGAGCAAGCCGGATATCACCAAAGTTCCGAAACTTGCGGCAGCCATCAAACAGATAGAAAAAGAGCTGGGTGAAGAAGGACGCGTTCTGGTCAGGTACTCCGGAACACAGAACATGTGCCGTGTTATGGTGGAAGGGCCGTCTGATACGGTGACGGAAAAATATTGCCGGTCGCTTGCTGATATCGTCAAAGAGGAACTGGGATAATCCGGAGGAGGAAATAATCATGGGAACGCTGATTTATGTTACCGAAGATTTTGCGCATATGAGCGAAGTTGCGGCGGATATTGTCGTCAAAAAAACCGGAGAAATTCTTAAACGGAAAAAGGAAGCCGTCTTGGGGCTGGCCACCGGAAATTCTCCAACGGGGATGTATAAACACTTTGCCCACTCCGCCAACGCAGGCCGGTTTGATTCCGGCCGGATCCGCAGTTTCAACCTTGATGAATATGTGGGATTACCGGGCGATAATGTTCAACAACGCGTCCTCCACCCGGAGAGCTACGCTTATTTTATGATTCAGGAGCTTTTCAGTCATTTGAATAAAAAATTTATGGAAACCCGCGTGCCTTATGGTTCGCTGATTGACCAGAAAATGCTGATCAGAGAATTGAAAAACAACAAAAATGATTGGGAGTTTCAAGGTGCGGACGCCGGAAAGTCCATTTTCATCAAGGCAAAACCGGCCTCGGCGTATCTTGCCTGGATCAGGAAGGAAATTCTCGACGGCTATGCCGGGAAAATCAAAGCAGCCGGCGGTATTGATCTGCAAATCATCGGTGTAGGCGGACATGGTCATGTAGCTTTCCATGAATCCGGCATTCCCTTTAAAGGCAGCAAGGTATTGCTGGTCAAGCTTGACGACAATACGATAGCCAATGCCGTTGCCGACGGTCATTTCCTTACCAAGGCTGATTCACCGCAATATGCCGTGAGCATGGGGGCGGAGCTTGTTTATTTGGCCAAGACGGTCGTGCTTTTGGCCAATGGAGCACGCAAAACAGAGTCGGTTACGCGTTCGCTTCTGGGCGATGTAACATCCGAAATCCCCATATCATATGGCCAGAGATATGCGGCAGCCGACGGAAACCTGATATATGTGCTGGACAAGATCGCGGCGGAAGGTCTGCTCAATAACATTAAGGAACTGAAGAGAAGGAAGATCATTTTAAAAGATCTGACTTGATCCGCAAACTCGCTCAATTACAGAAGGTTCAATTGTGAAAAATACAAAATTTATCTTTGTTACCGGCGGAGTTCTTTCCTCTCTGGGGAAAGGGCTTGCGGCGGCATCCATCTCGGCGCTTCTGGAGTGCCGGGGGCTAAAAGTCACCAATCAAAAACTTGATCCGTACATCAATGTCGATCCCGGAACCATGAGTCCCTTTCAGCATGGCGAAGTATTTGTTACCGATGACGGTGCCGAAACCGATCTTGATCTGGGGCACTATGAACGATTTACATCCACCCGCATGGGTAAACGCAATAACCTGACCACGGGACAGGTTTATTTTTCCGTGATCAACAAAGAAAGACACGGCGATTATCTCGGGAAAACCGTTCAGGTGATTCCTCATATTACCAATGAAATAAAGGATTTTATCCGGAAAACGGCCGAGGGGTTTGATGTGGCTATTGTGGAAATCGGTGGGACAGTCGGTGATATTGAAAGCCTGCCGTTTCTCGAGGCAATTCGCCAGTTCCGCAACGAAGCGGGACGGCAAAATGCCATCTTTATCCATTTGACTTGGGTGCCGTTCATAAAGACAGCAGGCGAAGTTAAAACCAAACCCACCCAGCACAGTGTCAAGGCACTCCGGGAAATCGGCATTCAGCCTGATATTCTGCTTTGCCGGACGGAAAACTTTTTGTCGGAAGATATCAAAGCCAAGATAGCACTTTTTTGCAATGTGGAGGTCAATTCCGTTTTTACGGCAAAGGACGTAAGTTGCATTTACGAAGTTCCATTGATTTATCACCGCGAAGGCCTTGATGCTAAAATTATTGAAATGCTGAATATGTGGACCGGACAGCCGAAGCTCGATGCCTGGGAAAATGTCGTAGAGAAGTTTTGTTCCCCGGCATCAGGTGAAGTCTGTGTTGGTATCGCGGGTAAATATGTAAATCTTACCGATTCCTATAAAAGCCTGAACGAAGCGTTGATGCACGGAGGAATCGGCAATAATTGCCGTGTCCGGCTGAAATTTGTCGATACGGAAAAAATTGAACAGGAAGGCGCAGCTAATTATCTATCCGATGTAGATTGCATACTGGTGCCGGGTGGTTTCGGCAACCGCGGCATTGAAGGTATGATTCTTGCCGTACAGTATGCCCGGGAAAACCGTATTCCTTATTTCGGTATTTGCCTGGGTATGCAGATGGCCGTGGTGGAATTCGCGAGAAACGTCTGCGGTATGAAAAAAGCCAACAGTTCGGAATTTGACCTGCAGACGGAATATCCGGTGATCGATCTTCTGCCTGAGCAGCGTAATATCAAAGATAAGGGAGCGTCGATGAGACTGGGCGCCTGGCCATGTTCCGTTACTGAAGATTCCTTTGCCTTTGATGCCTACGGGCAGAAAGAAATTTCCGAGCGCCACCGTCACCGTTATGAATTCAATAATGATTTCAAAAAGCCGCTGACCGACCAGGGATTGCGCATTACCGGAGTGTCTCCCGATGGTACGCTGGCGGAAATTGTGGAAATAAAAGACCATCCCTGGTTTTTAGGATGCCAGTTCCATCCGGAATTTAAATCCCAGCCGACAAACCCTCATCCCCTTTTTCGCAGTTTTATCAAGGCGGCTTTAAAATATTCACAAAACAGGAAAAGCAATAAATGATTGAACAAATATATCTGGATATTTTTCGAATGGAAATTCCTTTGCCCGGCAATCCTCTGAAAGCCGTTAATTCATATGTGATCAAGGGAGACGGACGTTTTCTGATTGTCGATACGGGAATGAACCGGCCCGAGTGCCGCCGGGCCATGGATGAGGGGCTGGCTGAGTTATCCGTTGATCTGCAGAAAGCGGATTTTTTTATCACTCATCTCCATGCCGATCATCTTGGTTTGGTATCGGATCTGGCCTGTGAATCTGCTAAAATTTACTTTAATTATCCCGACGAGAAATTGATGAAAAATCCCCGCCACTGGGATGATGTCCGGAAAACGGCGCTTGTTAATGGTTTTACGGAGGAAGAAGTGACATCCGCACTCGAAAAACATCCCGGCAGAAAGTATTTTAAAGATATTCCGCTGTCCTACACTCTGCTTAAAGAAGGAGATCGGATTGCCATAGGACGATATGTCTTCCGGTGTATTGAAACGCCCGGACACACCGGCGGCCATTTGTGCCTTTACGAAGCAGAGGAAAAGATTTTTTTTTCCGGAGATCATATTCTGGAAGATATTACGCCCAACATTTCCATGTGGGCTGACGGCGGCAATCCTCTGCAGGATTACATGAACAGCCTGGATAAGATCGACGGCTTTGATATCAAGCATGTCTTTCCCGGTCACCGCCGGATATTTACCGATCACCGTAAAAGGATTGCCGAACTGAAAAGACATCACGAAATCAGAGCGCTGGAGATTCTTGCTGTTTTAAAAAAGTCGCACCAGAGTGCTTATGAGGTGGCCTCACAGATGACCTGGGATATTGATTGCAAAAAATGGGAAGATTTTCCGGCGCCGCAGAAATGGTTTGCTTCGGGAGAAGCTCTCTCCCATCTCCAGTACCTGTTTGCGGAGAATAAAGTGGCAAGGGAAACGGCCGGCGGCAAAATATATTATTCGCTGACATAATGATTGAAAAAACCGGCCGGTAGGTTTAATATGCGCCGGTCAGGTGACAATTACATATAAGAAAATTGGTAAAGCTGCAAATTTGCTGACATGGTAAATAAACCGTGGGGGGGAGGGAACCTTGTCCGGCATACGAACTTTGCTTGCGCGTTTGCGTTTGTCTCTTGTTTTTGAAGATGATCGCGCCGAATATCCGGAAAGCTTCCGCGAAGAACTGAATCACCAATGCGGCCGGATTCTCTTTTTTGCTTCCCTTATTACAACCGTTGCCTGGCTGCCTTATATTACTCTGGATATTCAACTTCACCCGGCAGAGCCTCTTTTGCCTCTTTTGCGGATCGGCCTTTCTTTAGTCAGCGTAACAATTTTTATTCTTTATATGACGAGACGATTTCCCGGATGCAATCTGCTGTTCCTTAATATTATCGGTGCCTACCTTGCCGTCTCCTGCAGCCTGATCACGGCTCTGACCAAGGCGGATCCAGTTTATGTGGGTGGTAATATCTTCGTGCTCATCATCCTTGCTCTTGTTCCCGTCCGCAGTTATTCAGCTCTCGCAATACTTGCAGCATCGCTGGCAACATTTTTCAGTGTAGGGTTTTTTAAGGGAGTATTGTTTAATACGGTAAGCGCCCGTTACAGTCTGCACGATATCGTCAGTGCCGCCGCTGTGACGGTCTTCTTCATTTATCTGCTCAATAATACCCGCTATATGAGCTGGGTAAAGTCGAAAAGGATTGAAAAGCAGCGGGAAGAATTGAAAGCGGATAAGGAAAAAATCGACAAGCTTCTTTTGAATATACTGCCGGAGCCGGTTGCCCGGGAACTTAAAGATCAGGGTCATGTCCAACCGGTATATTATCATTCCGTCAGCATAGTTTTTACCGATTTTGTCGGCTTTACCAGGATTACGGAAAAGCTTACACCGGACCAGCTGATCAGGGAACTCGATGCGGTTTTTTCCCATTTTGACCGGGTGATGGACAAGTACGGCCTCGAAAAGCTGAAAACCATCGGCGATGCCTATATGTTTGCAGGCGGGATTCCCATTGTTAACAATACTCATGAAATCGATGCGGTGCTCGCGGCGCTGGAGATTCAGTCTTTTATAGCGAAACTCAACGAAGCAAAAAGATATGCGGACAGGCCGGCATTTGAAATCCGCATCGGCATCAATACCGGGCCGCTTATGGCCGGAGTTGTCGGGGAAAAGAAATTTGTCTATGATGTCTGGGGTGACTCAGTAAACCTGGCCAATCGTATGGAATCCGCCGCGGAAAAAGGCCGGGTAAACATTTCGGAGGCGACATGCCTGCGGATTCGGGATTTTTTTGAAACCGAACATCGCGGCCGAATCATGGTAAAAAACAAAGGTGCCGTGGACATGTACTTTGTGCAGGGGATAAAAGCGGAACTCTCGCAGGATGCGGAAGGGATGATTCCCAATGAACGCTTCCGTGAAATGTACCGGGCAAGGAAGGCGGAGGAAAAAACTCATTAAGCGGCAAATTAATAAGACAAAAAGGCGTTTTGTTCTAAATTTCTCCCCTATCTAAAAACTTTTCGGATCAATCTAATTTTGCTCTTAATCGCCGAGTGGATACTTTTTAATCAACCGGAGAGCTTGGCTGGTTATTTTATAACCGTTTCTTCTTTTAGGGATAAACTAAACAACCGGCAAGTGTAATATAAAGTAGTTAATATTTAAGGTATTACATGGGCTGAAAAATATATAAGATGGCTGGCACGTCTCTTGCTGAATACATATGTAAAAAATAAAAAGGAATAAAAATATGAAAAAGATAACGATGTCATTTGTAATAGTGTTTATGTTACTGTCTCTCAGTATTTCTTTACCTGTTCTGGCAGCAGATGAGACGTATGGTGCGGACGGTGCATCCAGACTTGCCGACAGTGAACTGAATCTTTCCATGATGTTAACCTTTGCCCTCCAGGATGAATACCTGGCACGGGGTGAATATGAGAAAGTTATGGAAAAATTCGGTAAGCGTCGGCCCTTTGTGAATATTATCAAAGCCGAAGAAAGGCATATTTCCTGGTTAAAGCCGTTGTTTAATAAACATAATGTGGCGATCCCTGCGGATCGTGGACTGGAATTTGCGAAAGCACCGGCAACATTTACCGAAGCTCTCCAAACCGGTGTGGATGCGGAAGTGGCCAACATCGCTATGTATGAAAGGTTTCTTAAGCAAGATTTGCCCGCTGATGTTAAGGATGTTTTTGAACGTCTGCTCGCCGCTTCACAGAATCACCTGACTTCTTTTCGGCAGGGAGGCAAGAAAGACAGATAGGATTTTCAGATCTTGACCATGGCCAATACATTCACCGTTAATTGTTTTACATACAGTAGTGTGATAAAATTAATATACATTATGTCAAGCCGAGAGTCGTGTCGTATTTATCCGATTAATAATTTAACCATTTAACATTTTCATGAAAGGAGAAGAATATGAAGATAAAATTGATTATTGCAGCTTTGGCCTTTATGCTATTATTTATTTCATCTGCTTTTGCTATGGATGCATTTACTGAAGCCGTGGAAAAAGCATATATTCCCTATCGCAGTTCCCTGTTTGCAACCAATACCAAAGCCAAAATGGAGTCGCAGCGGACTGTTCAAAAAGCGCAGGAAGCCTGGGTGAGCATTGTAAACCAGTTTTCTTCTCAAGCGCCGGTTCCTTACGATCGTGATTCCGGTTTTAGTGTAACCCTCTCTGAAGTGGGCAAAGTCTATGCAAAAGCTGCCGATGAGATCAATGACGACAAGCTGGCCGAGGCGCACGAGACGCTGGAAAAAGTTCGCGATTTGCTGGCGGATTTACGCAAGCGTAACAATATCATTGTTTATAGTGACCATATGAATGAGTATCATGCTGCTATGGAAGAATTGGATATAAAGGGGAAGCAGACGTTAGCCGGTGAGCAGGGCATCCAAAAACTTATTGCTCAGACCGGAGTACTGGAATATCTATACCTCAAGCTGGTTTTCGAAGCTCCTGCGCAATATAAGAAAAGCGAAGAGTTTCTCGGGTTGATAAAAAATGTGGAAAAATCGGTAAATAATCTGAAAGCTGCACTTTTTACCCAGGATTCTAAAGCCGTGATTGAAGCGATGGGTAAACTTAAAGCTCCTTATTCAAAACTTTTTCTTAAATTCGGTTAGCCTCTGCGAAAATAGAAGCGGGCATAATTCCATCGGAGAATAAACAAAGAGGAGGCGGTGAATGGAAATGAGTAAATACGGCAGGCTGAAGGTTGTAGGCTTCTTTGTGATTATGATTGCGGCTGTTATTCTTTTTTCATCGTTTTTTGCAGGACTCTGGGGTGGAAAAGAAGGAGAAAGCAAGGAACCGGTTAAGATAAACATGACAGCAGATATGACTGTCGAAGAGTTCGGTAAGGTAAATAATTTATCCAACGAATTACTCAAAGAAGTTTTTAGTCTGACCGATAAAAAAGATTTAAAAAAGACAATTGATCAAACCGGTATTTCCACGGAACAGGTACTGGCTAAAGTAAAGAAAGAAAAGGCTTTGCACGAGGAGTTTAAATCCAAGAACTGGTTTCTTATTCCCCTCAAGTTTGCTCTGTGGATTGTCTTTTTGGTGATGGTGTTTGTACTTATCCGCAAAAGGGCAATTACAGCACGCGTAAGAAAAATTCTATATTTTGCTGCCTTTGTTCTGTTCGGTGTTATCCTGGGTTCGGATCCGAGTCCTATGGGTACTGTAAAGGATGCCATCGTTCTTCTGGGAACGAGCGGCGTTATTTTCCCCCCCCGCATGATTGCGCTTGCGGTTTTTCTGTTGACAGTTTTTCTGGCCAACAGATTCATCTGCTCCTGGGGATGTCAGTTGGGCACGTTTCAGGATGCGATTTTCCGGATAAACCGCAGAGAAAAAGACCGGAGAGGTATTTTCCCTCAGATCAAGCTGCCCTTTGCCGTAACCAACACGATACGCATAATTACATTTGCGGCCCTTGCTTTCATTGCTTTTGTCTGGGGGCTGGACATGATCGGCGCAGTTGATCCTTTCAAAATGTTCAAACCGTCGGTCGTTGCTGTTTATGGCTGGGTATTCATCGGCGCTTTGCTTATAGCCAGTCTTTTTATTTATCGTCCATGGTGTCATCTTTTCTGCCCGTTTGGTCTGGTTGCCTGGATTGTCGAAAAAATGAGCGTATTTAAAATACAGGTAAATTATGACACTTGTATCGCCTGTGAAAAATGTGTGCAGGCTTGTCCCTCTACCGTCATGGAAGGAATTTTGAAACGAGACCGGATTGTCCCCGACTGTTTTTCCTGTGCGACCTGCATCGAAGTGTGTCCGACGAAATCAATCAGTTTTAAGGCGGGGAAACGCAGGATGCCTCCTCCCGACAAATATGAAAAAAATAAAGAATAGATCATTTGGGGAATTGGTTTTTCTGCAAATTTATTGTTTTGCTTCCTTGCGCAGATTGTATTTGATCATCTTTAGCTGCAATCCCTTGCGGCTTAGTCCCATTTGTTTGGCGGCTTGAGTGACGTTGCCGTCGAAGTCTTCCAGGCATTTGACGATCATTTGCCGTTCCACATTTTCCACTTGTTCGCGCATGAAATCTTTAAATGGTTTTTTTTCATTTTCCGCATTATAAGCAGGCGCACTTTCCATGGCTTTCTTGAACTCTGCAGGCAATTCATTGACGGTAACAAGGTTGTTCCGTGCAAGCAGCATCATTCGCTCCATCAGATTTTCCAGTTCGCGGACGTTGCCCGGCCATTCGTAACGCAGCAGCATCTCTTTTAGCTCGTTATCAATACCAGCGGAAAGTGAGAGCTTTTTATTGAATTTATCCGTAAAATAATCGACCAGCGGTAAAATGTCTTCTTTTCTTTCGCGCAGCGGCGGCACAACGATGGGAAAGACGTTAAGGCGGTAATACAGATCTTCACGGAAATTTCCGGAATGGACATCCTGCAGTAAATTTCTGTTGGTTGCGGCGATAATGCGTACATCGACTTTTATTGTCTTGAGTCCCCCGATACGTTCAAATTCCTGCTCCTGAATGACACGCAGCAATTTAACCTGCATGTCACGCGGAATTTCTCCGACTTCGTCCAGGAAGAGAGTACCTTTGTGAGCAAGTTCGATTTTGCCGGGTTTGGTGATGGCTGCTCCGGTAAAGGCGCCTTTTTCATGTCCGAAAAGTTCGCTTTCCATGAGTGTCTCGGCGATGGCGGCGCAGTTGATTTTAATGAGGGGATTATTTTTCCGGGGTGAATTGCGGTGGATGGCCTCGGCAACAAGCTCTTTTCCGGTGCCGGTTTCTCCGGTAATGAGAACGGTGGTTGTACTTGGAGCGACTCTTTTAATGGCGTCAAATATTTCCAGGGATCGTTTGCTTGTGCCGATAATTCCGGTTCGTTCTATTTCCTCCGGCGGCAGCAGCAATTCATTTTCATTCAAGGTGCGTGTTTTGATAGCTTTGGAGATAACACTCTTTAACTCGTCGAGCTCAAAAGGTTTGGTGATATAATCCAAAGCGCCCTTTTTGAGCGCTTCCACGGCGGTCGCGACAGTGCCGTGGGCAGTAATTATGATTACCGGGACTTCCGGATATTGTTCGGTAACATGATTGAGCAATCCCATTCCGTCGAGGTTCGGCATTTTCAGGTCGGTCACCACCACGTCCATCTTGTTGGATTTTAAAATCTGCAGTGCTTCCCGACCGTCCGCCGCGGAGGTAATGCTGTATCCTTCTTTTTTCAGCATGGCGGATAAAACGAGTCGCATATTTAATTCATCGTCAACTATCAGAACTTTATTCATGGGCTTGTATTATTAGAAGTTGGATTTTAAATCAAGCCGGAATTCCGCTGCTAAAACATGATCTGGCTTTGTCAGCGTAGTCTGTTTTGAGGCAAACCGGAGTTGTAGGTTCTTCAAGATATTATACATGCATCGTTGTCTTTTTCGAGTCGCAGGGAGTATCATCTGTCAGCGGATGCGGAATAATACAAGAATTTAATTTACGGTGTTAAGCCGGATAAAAAACACGCTTCCCTGTCCGGGAATCGATTTTACCCTGATCATTCCTCCATGTTCTTTGATTATTTTCTGGCAGATCGCCAGCCCGAGGCCGGCGCCTCTTTCTTTAGTCGTATAAAAAGGCTTGAAAATATTTTTCAGAGATTCCTTGCTGATGCCGTGACCGGTGTCGCGGATGGTTATTCCTACAGCATTGCCGGCGCTGGTTTCAATTTTAGTTGTGCGCAAAGTCAGACTGCCGCCGCCGGGCATTGATTCAATGGCATTGAGGGCGATGTTCAAAATTACCTGAAGAAATTGCTGTTCATCCACTTCCACATCCGGCAGGTCTTCGGAAAGTTCCCGGACAAGGGAGATTCTTCCGGCCAGCTCGTTGGTGGCAATGATGGAGACGGCTCGGGAAATAAGCGCGTTGATGTTTTGTGTTTTGAGCTTGAGGGTATAGGGACGCGCATAATCAAGAAATTGACTGACAACGGCGTTCAATCTGTTTACTTCCTCAATAATCACATCAAACATTTTGTTCTGTTCTTCCGTGACGGCTTCCGTTTTCAAATACTGGGCGGCGCCTTTGATTGACCCCAGCGGATTGCGGATCTCATGGGCGAAAACCGGTGCCATTTCCGCGAGCATCATTGATTTTTCCCGTTCCAGCTTTTCATCAAACTCATAGAGTGATGTAAAAACATTTTTGCTTTCCGGGTAAAAGAAACTGAAAATTTTTTTCAAAATCATTCTGAGCGGGGCGAGAGAAATTACAATTAAAAACGCCGCCATAAGGATGCTGGTAAAAGAAGGCAGCCGGCTGTCACCGAAGACCCCGGCGGCGAAATAAAAAATAATCATACCGCAGACGGTGCTGACAAAGATAACCAGCGCGCGCGCAAAGAAGTCATGCAATTCATGTAATTGGGGATAGGCGACAATCAGCAAAATGAAGTAAAGCAATGCCGATATGATAATTCCGGATAGAGGCGGGAAAATAAACCCGAAATAATTAAACAAATCAATGCTGCTCAAAATTAAGGCAATGGGGCAGGCAAAAAGCATGTAACTGAGACGTTTTTTTTCTACGCTGGGTGACAGTTTTTTTACATAGCGGAAGAGGGCAATGTAGCATAAACCCAGGGTGGCAAAAGTATAAGACACTATCAGGGGGCTGAAATAAGGCCATTGGGGCAGCGGGGTGAAAAAAGAAATAACTGTCAATGAACTTAAGACAATGGAAAAAATAATCAATCCTCCGGTCAGGATGGATTTGTTGTGAGTGAGATGGCGGAAAAACCAGAAGGCACAAGGCGCAATGGCGAGCAATCCCATATGTTCCACATTTTCCCAAAAAGAGGAGATGAAAATATCACGGAAAAAGACTCCAACCTGCGAGATGAAGACAGCAAGACACAGGCCGATGAAAGATTCCTGCAATTTGTCTTTCCGGCCGGTGATAATTAAAGATAGCGCAATAATAAAACTTGTTGCTGCCAGAGTAAATGTATCCATATGCTTTTAATATAGCGCAAAAGCTAAAAAAGCTAATAAAAAATAATATTATAATTCGCGGACTCATCTAAATTTCTTTACAGGATGAACAATATTTGATTAAAAAATCAAATTACAGAAAGGGAAAAAATGAAAAAAATTATTCAAACCATCTTATTATCCATTTGCTTGGTAATTTCTTCGGCGGCTTTTGCCGAAGAAAGAATTGTGCAGTTAAGTCTATCCGGTTGTGCGGATTGTAATGCCCAAGGTAGAACGGAAAAAATTCTTAAAAAAACTAAAGGCGTTAAAAACTTCGAAAATAAAGGGCACGGATTGCTTGTAATTGTTTTTGATGACGAAATTACTACATTGAATATGATAGTGAACGAGTTAAAAAGAGGAAAGTTGTTTGTGGAGGGGGAAATAATATTCCTGAGATAAAAAGATAGGAGTAAGGAAACGATTCTTTGTGGAAAATTAAATGCCGGCAAACGGAGAGCTAATCAAGTGCGAAGTATATTACGCACTGTAAATTTAATTACGCAAAATAAATGCTTTTTGCCGGTTTCTTCTGAACGTTAATTTCGCAGAATACTCAATAAAATCAGGAAACAATATTTTTTTGAAAATAAATGAGGTTTTGGCATGGATGCTGCTCATAGTGGGGCAACTGTCATTAAAATTATAAAAGTAATTATTTCTCTTTTTTAACGCAATTAACGAGGTAGTTCCAATGAGTATAAATAAATGTATAGCGGTTGTTTTTCCGGGTCAGGGTTCGCAGCGTCAAGGTATGGGAAAAGAATTCTATGAACAAATTCCAATATGCCGCGAAACTTACGAGGAAGCTTCCGATACGCTGGGCTGGGATGTGGCTTCTCTTTGTTTTGGTGAAGATGAAAGAATCAACCACACCGAGTATACTCAGCCCTGCATCGTCACTACGGAAATAGCCATGTATCGGGGTTTGGTAAAACGCTATAGCTTTGCCCCGCAATATTTCGGCGGACATTCTTTAGGTGAATTTACGGCACTGGTCGCGGCAGAAGTCATGCCTTTGGCGGAAATATTAAAAATAGTACAAACAAGGGGTAAATTAATGCAGGACGCGGTTCCCCTGGGGATTGGCGGTATGGCTGCGGTTATTTCGGAAAAAATTGATGTTAATAAGCTGAAAAATATGCTGGAGAACCTGCCTCTTGATGTTGCCAATATCAATTCGGACAATCAGGTAGTAATCAGCGGTGAAGCTTCAGCTCTGCCGGAAGCTGAAAAAAGATTGTCGCAGGTTCTGGGAGGGGCAAAACCGTTTCGCTTTGTTCAATTGAATGTCAGCGCTCCTTTCCACAGCCGTTACATGAAATCAATCGAAAAATCATTTTCGTATACGTTAACTGAAGGCAGCTCTAAATTAAAGTCAGAATATGCCCCGAAAGTAACGTCAAATTTCACGGGCAGTTTTCATTCCGATTCCATGCCCGAGATAATGAAAAATCTGGTGAATCAATTAAGTAACACCGTCCACTGGCGCGAAAATATGCAGGGTTTGGCCGCCAACGCTCACGCAATTTATGAAATCGGGCCTGGCCGTCCCTTGCGGGAATTCTTTAAAACAATTAATGTTGCTTGTCAGTCAATTACCGGTCTTTCGTCAGCTGAAAAAATCTTTGTCTGCGCAAATTAACGTTTTTACAATTAAAAACTTCTTGCATTTTATTTAAAGACGCAAAATATTAGCTGGAATACTTAAATAAATGGAGGAAATAGCCTGTGAAAAATTTAAATAAGATTCCAACTAATCCGATAAAAATTCAGGATAATACTTTCCGTGACGGGCATCAGTCGATTTATGCCACCCGCATGAAAACAGAAGACATGATCCCCATTGCCGAAGAAATGGACAACTGCGGCTTCTGGGCGATGGAGGTGTGGGGTGGTGCAACCTTTGATACGATGCATCGTTTCCTGGAAGAAGACCCATGGATGAGGCCGAGAATATTAAAAAAATATATCAGGAAAACCCCGTTTTCGATGCTGCTGCGTGGACAAAATTTGGTCGGGTACAATCATTATGCCGACGATGTAGTCCGTGCTTTTGTTGATAAATCATGTGAAATCGGTATCGATGTTTTTCGCTGTTTCGATGCCTTAAATGATTTCCGCAATATCGAGACTTGTGCGGAAAGAATTAAAGACAACGGGAAACATTTTCAAGGAACGGTATGTTATTCGCTGACAGAGGGGCGGCTGGGCGGTGAAGTATATAATTTGTCTTACTATGTCCTGAAGGCGAAAGAACTGGAAAAGATGGGTGCAGACACGGTTTGTATCAAAGACATGTCCGGAATACTTTCCCCCTATGATGCCTATGATTTGGTTTCCGCCCTGAAAAAGGAAATCGGAGTGCCGCTGCATTTGCATACTCATTATACCAGCGGCATGGCCAGCATGGCTTATTTGAAGGCAATCGAAGCCGGAGTGGACATTATTGATACCTGCCTTGCTCCTTTTGCACTGAGAACATCAATGCCGGCGGTTGAACCGATCGTGGCGGCGCTTCAGGGCAGAGAACGTGCTGCCGGAATAGATTTACACAAGCTTTTGGAGTTGGACGAACATTTGGAAAGTATCGCACCTAAATATAAGCAGTATCTGGCTGATCATAAGCTTTCCATTATCGATACGGCAGTGCTGGCCCATCAGATTCCGGGCGGGATGATATCCAATTTGACCGGCCAGCTTAAGGAAATGAAAGCATTAAACAGGCTGGAAGAAATTTATGAAGAGGTGGAGAAAACACGTAAAGACATGGGTTGTCCGCCGCTTGTTACGCCGGTATCGCAAATCGTCGGGGCTCAGGCCGTATGGAACGTGCTTTTCGGGCGTTATGCAAAAGTTACCTATCAGCTGAAAGACCTGGTTTTGGGATTATATGGTAAAACACCGATGCCTATTGATTCGCTGCTTACCAAGGACATATTAAAAAATTACAAGCATGGTCAGGAACCAATAACCGGAAGGCCCGCAGATTATCTGGAACCGGAAATGGAAAAAGCAAGAAAGCGCATTGGTGATCTGGCGCGTTGCGATGAAGATGTGCTGGCCTACGCCTTATTTCCCGCGACAATGGGAAAATTCCTGCAGTCAAAATATGGAGTAAATAAGAGAGAAAGTGCGGATGCGGAAAACATTACATAAAAAAATAACTTGGCAACGAATATCCGGGAAAGTATTTTTACCGGATAGTTCTATAAGCTTATAATCAAAAATTATGGAAGAGAAAGGCTGACAAAATGGATTTTAGATTGAATGAAAATCAATCGCTGTATGTTGATACCGTACGCAAGTTGGTAAAAAATGAAATTACCCCCCATATCCTGGAGATGGAAAAGGCCCATGCTTTTCCCTGGGGTATTATCGGCAAGGCCTGGGAAATGGGAGTTCTTAATTTGTGCATTCCGGAATCAATAAAAGGTTTTGAAATTGATGTTATTTCGTCGGCAATAATAATCGAAGAACTCTCCTTTGGCGATACCGGAATTTCCACTTCGGCAATGTGTAATGACCTGGCCAATGTAGTCATTTCCCAGCATGGCACGAAAGAACAGCAGGAGAAATTTCTTCGTCCTTTTGCCGAACGGCCGCTGCTCGCTTCCTTTTGTCTCACGGAACCCGGTGCCGGGTCGGACAATTCACTCATGACGTCGTTTATCTGCAAGAGAGATGACGGATCATATGTTTTAAACGGATCCAAATGCTTTATTACCAATTCGTCTTATGCTTCTCAGTATACTGTTCTTTGCAAGGTCGGCAAACCCACCAGTAATTTTATGGCCTGCGTTGTTATTCCGGTTGATCCGGTAACCGCTTCCGATATTCCCGATATCAAAAGCAATACCAGAGAAATAAAGGTTCCCACGGGAGGACGGATTGTCGTCGGCAAGCCTGAGGACAAACTGGGCCAGCGTCTTTCCAATACGGCCTCCGTCACCTTTGAAGATGTTGTTATTTTACCTGAACAAATCATCGGAGACAGAAGATTCGGGTTTAAATATATTGTCGATGTTCTGGATTACGCAAGGCCAATGGTGGCCGCTATTGGCCTGGGGCTGGCCAGAAGAGCGCTTGCGGTTACGCTCGATTATACCAGGGAGCGTAAACAATTCGGCCAGCGCATCTGCGATCTTCCCGTGGCCCGGGAAACCATAACCACCATGTGGAAAAAGGTGGAACTTGCCCGTCTCGCGCTTTTCCGTGCGGCCTGCAAGATAGAGGAAAAAGCCAAAGATGCCGGTATCTATGCATCACTGGCGAAAAATACGGCGGCGGAAGCGGCAATTTTCTGCGCCACCGAAGGTTTGCACTTACACGGTGGTTACGGTTTTACTACGGAATATGAAATTTCCAAACTGGCGCGCGACGCCCATATTATCGATATTTATGAAGGCGTTCGGGAAGTGCAGAATATGATTATCGGACGGGAGATTGTTTAAAAATGCTTTATCTTCATTCATTGGGACACTTTAATCCTGAAAATGTTATTTCTAATAAATTTTTGGAAGATTTGGACATCGGCACCAATAATGAATGGATTCTTGAGCGTGTAGGTATTAAGAATCGACGTACTGTCTTGGCGCTGGATTATATCAAAGAAACAAAAAACATTAACCCGCCGGCAGCGTTTGAAGCCCGGCAGTATAAGAATTCCCAGATGGGGGCGGCTGCGGCAAAAATGGCTCTGGAACGCGCGGGCTTGAAACCGGAAGATATAGGTATGGTTGTCTCGGGAAGCTCGTCGCCGGATAATATCGCTCCGGCGGAAGCGTCGGCAATTGCCGCCGAACTCGGCATTGAGGTGCCCTCTTTTGATTTGAATTCGGCATGCAGCTCATTCGGCATGGAAATGAATTTTCTTTCCCGGATGCAGCCGGATGCACTTCCTCCGTACATTCTGGTTGTCGATACGGAATGTCTTACCAAGAGCGTGAATTACTCCGACCGCAGTGTCGCGGTGCTTTTTGGTGACGGCAGTTCTGCTGCAATAGTTTCAACAAGTGTTCCGGCGCGTGCTTATTTTACCGATTGCAATTTTAATTCCAAGCCTTCCGGTTGGGAAAAAGTAGGCATTGATTACGGCTGGCATTTTTTTCAGGACGGCAATGCCGTGCAGGGGTTTGCCATTCGTACGTCTACGGATGCAATCAAGGTGCTGCAGGATATTCATGACCGTGAGGCCAAACGTTTTATCTTTATCGGTCATCAGGCCAATCTGGGAGTGCTTCGAACCGTTTGTGAGAGGCGAGGCATCGCGCCGGAAAATCACTGGTATAATGTCGATCAGTTCGGGAATACGGGTTGTTGCGGTGCTCCCTCTGCATTAAGCATGCACTGGGATGAAATTCAAGCAGGCGACCGGATCGCCATGGCGATTGTCGGAGCAGGGCTGGCCTGGGCTTCTTTGATGCTTAAAGTGGAGGATAAAAGATGACGGGGAAACCGGTTGCTCTTGTTACAGGAGGTGCAGGAGGCATAGGCTCTGCCTGCTGCCGTGCATTATCTGCCGAAGGTTTCTATGTCGGCATTCATTACCGTAAAAGCGCCGAACGGGCACAGGAAATTCTGTCCCGGCTAAACGAAGGATTTTTAATTCAGGCAGACCTTACCAATATCGAATCCGTGGAAGCCCTGGTTTTAAAATTAAAGGAAACGGTCGGCCGGGTTGATGTTCTGGTGAATAATGCCGGTCATTCAATAAATGCCGATATTCTTTCGATGAAGATGGAACAATTTGACGAGCAGCGGGCAATGACACGCGGTATCTGGTATCTGACCAAAAGAATCCTCCGGCAATTCATGCTGCGGAAAGGGGAAGGCCGCATCATTAATATTTCCAGTGTCGTCGGCCACCTGGGCAATGCCGGCCAGATTCCTTATACGATGGAAAAGGCGGCGCTCGATGCTTTTACCAAATCACTGGCTCAGGAATTAAGCGGTCGCAACATTCTCGTTAATTCCGTTGCTCCCGGATTTATCGAGACGGACATGACTTCCGAACTGCCGCCGGAAGTAAAAAGCAAGGTTATGGCGGGAATTACACTGAACCGGATCGGCAAGCCGGAAGAAGTAGCTGAAGTTGTCGCCTTTCTCGCGAAAAAGGGAACCTATATAACCGGCAGTGTAATTCATGTTAACGGGGGTCTCTATGGAGGTTGATGCCGGCATAATACGGGAAATTCTGGCGCTTGTGCCGCAGCAGGAACCTTTCCGTTTCATTGATGAAATAGTGAGCCTTGATGAAGAAAAAATAACCGGTGCTTACCGCTTTCGAGAGGATGCATTCTTTTACCGCGGACACTTTCCCGGTAATCCCATTACGCCGGGTGTTATTCTGATGGAAACGATGGCGCAGATCGGAGTGGTTGCTTTTGGTATTTATCTGATGGCCTCACAAAAAAATGTGAGACCGGGCATGATGAATAGTCCGCTCAGTCTTTTTTCTTTTGCGGATAATGTGGAATTCAGGGGGATCGTAGTTCCGGGTGAGCGGGTAATCGTGAAAGGTACAAAAATTTATTTTCGTAAAGGAGCCATGAAAGTGGATATAACGATGGAGAGAGAAAACGGTGAAATTGTCTGTCTGGGAAAGCTGGCCGGGATGGGAGTCAAAAAATGAAAAAGAGGGTAGTTGTGACGGGCATGGGAGTGGCTGCTCCCAACGCTCATGGGTTGGTTGATTTTGAACAGGCTCTGCGTAAAGGTCTCTCCGGTATACGTTATATTCCCGAATTGCAGCAATTAAATTTCGGTTGTCAGATAGCCGGAATACCGGAAAATTTTGATGCGATCCGTAAAGCTTATTTTGATCATGAAAAACTTTTATCCATCAATGATAATATCGGTTATGCTTCGGTTTCGGCGGTGGATGCCTGGACGGACGCCGGTTTAACGATGTCGGACGGTAATGAAGAAGTGGATTGGGATACGGGAGTTATAGCCGGTTCCGGTATCGGTGGAATGGATACAATAGCGAAAACAGTTGTGCCGATGATCAACGAGGGTAAAGTGCGGCGCATGGGGAGCCGGATTGTTGAACAGGTAATGAACAGCGGAACCAGCGGCCGGATCGGCGGTCTGATCGGTGCCGGCAATCAGGTGACATCCAATTCTTCGGCCTGCAGTACAGGCAACGAAGCAATTATTGAAGCTATGTGGCGCATAAGAATAGGGCTGGCCAAACGCATGGTAGCCGGCGGCTCGGAAGGAGCATCTCCTTATATCTGGGGCGGATTTGATTCCATGCGGGTGATTTGCCGCAAATATAATGATAATCCGGCGGCTGGATCGCGGCCGCTGAGCGCTTCGGCATGCGGTTTTGTGCCCGGTTCGGGTGGGGCAATGCTGGTTTTGGAAGATTTGGAGACGGCTCAGTTGCGGGGTGCAAGAATTTATGCCGAAATAATCGGCGGTCATGTCAACAGCGGCGGGCAGCGGATGGGCGGTTCCATGACTGCCCCGAATCCCGAAGGAGTAAAAAGATGCATCCGGACGGCGATTGCCGATGCGGGAATTGAACCGGAAGCAATTGATGCTATTAACGGTCATCTGACGGCGACATTTGCCGATCCTTACGAAGTTAAAAACTGGGCGGCGGCTTTAGGGCTTGCTGCGAAAAATTTCCCCTATATCAATTCCACAAAATCAATGATCGGCCATTGTCTGGGTGCAGCCGGCGCAATCGAATCCGTTGCTACGATATTGCAGCTTTATAAAGGATTTCTACATCCGTCAATCAACAGCGAAGATGTTCATCCCGATATAGCGGAATTTGCCGACAGGATTCCGCAAAAATGCATAGAGTTTCCCCGTCTGCGGATTTTTGCCAAAGCCGGTTTCGGTTTCGGTGATGTCAACAGTTGTCTTATATTCAAAAAATGGGAAGAAAAATAATTATATAAAAAGGAGTGTAATATTATGGAAGAGAAAAAAATTTTTGCTGAGATGGTTAATATTTTAAAAGCTTATACCAAAGATGTAACGCTTTTGGATAAAGCAACCATGAATACACACATTTTAAATGACTTAAAAGTCAATTCCGCCCGTCTGGTTGATGTTATTATTAAGTGTGAGGACGTATATGGAATCAGCATTGATGATGACGAGGCGGATAAAATCCGGACAATCGGCGATGCCGTAAGGGTTATTCAACAAAAACTCGGGTAAGAAGATGGATAAAAAATCCAGATTGTTTCTTCATGTCCAAAACTTTTTAGGGCGGGCTACAATCATTATTATCGCTCCCCTGTATTTTCTTGTTGCCCGGATTTTATTTTACCGTGTGCGCGATTTGAAGGCAATCCGGAGACGGTGTGCCGAAGAATTTTCCCGACATAGAGGACCATGGATTATTTGTGCCAATCATCTGACGATGATTGATTCTTTTATTCTGTCATATGCTACTTTCAGCCTGGGGCAGCATATAAAAAATTATAAGGAACTGCCGTGGAACTTACCGGAAAGAAGCAATTTCCAGAGTAATATTTTTCTGGCTGTATTGTGTTACCTGTCTAAATGCATTCCGATAGATCGTGGTGGTTCCCGCGAGAAAATGAAAAAAACGCTGGATAAATGTATTTATCTCCTGCGTTGCGGTCATAACATCATGATCTTCCCCGAGGGCGGCCGTTCCCGTACCGGCCGGATCAACAAGGAAGGATTTTCCTATGGTGTCGGGCGTTTTATTAAAGATGTGGATGACTGCAAAGTGCTTTGTATCTACATGCGGGGTGACAGGCAGGCTAATTACGGCCTCATCCCGGCCTGGGGAGAAAAATTTTCGGTTCAGGTGGAAGTGCTTGAACCTGTTCCTGTTGCCGCCGGCGGGTTGCGTGCGCAGCGTGACTATGCAGCTCAGATCATCGATCGCTTAGTGCAAATGGAGGAAAAATATTTTGCTTTGCATCGGGAACGATGTTGTGGATTGGAAGGATCCGGGAAATGCGCAGAAAAGCGGGAATTCCCGGTATCTAAAGAAGATCCTCACCGCTGCTGAAATTGAATATGTCCGCAAGGCGGCAAGCCCGGATATGGCGCTCTGGTCTCTCTGGGCCTGCAAAGAAACAGCGTATAAAGTACTTAATAAATCTCTCCGCATTACATCTTTCCTTCCTCAATACTGGTCTGTGCAGTTGAGGCGTGCCGGAGAAATGATCCGGGAGGGAAAAGTTGTGATCCCCGGGGGAGATAAGGTTTTCGTTCAATTATATTCTTCGGAAGAATATGTCCATTGTATTGGCGCCGCCGAGCCTGCTTCTTTGCACAAAATAATCTGGGGAATTGATCCGGTTACCGTGAACGGCAGGGGAGAAAGTATTGATCCATCGCCATTCGTCCGCCAATGCCTGTGCAGAAAATTGGCTGATATCTATAAATTGGACTTGGGGAAAATGGAAATTCGCCGGTCAAAAAAAGGTAATGAACTTCAGCCGCCACTGCTTTATTATGAAGATAAATTAGCTCCTTTCGACGTCAGTTTAAGCCATGATGGACGTTTCGCCGCCTATGCATTTATCAAGCAATACGACTGAACCTGCGCATTATCCTTTAGGTAAATTGTTGTTATTTCCGTAAGAAAGAAAATATGGCTCCGCTCAATTACGCTTCCTTCCGATAAGGATATTTCATTGTCTTATTATTGCCCTTGTGTTAAAAAAACTTTGAATAAAGTCTGGAGATGATTACCTATGAAAATTGCCGTTTTGAATGGTTCGCCCAAAGGTCAGACCAGTGTTACGATGCAATATGTTAATTTTCTCCAGCTGAAGTTTCCGGAAGTAACATTTCAGTTTTTCGACGTTGCTCAGAAAATCAAAAAGCTGGAAGTAAATGAGGATGAATTTGAACTGGTTATTGGCGAAATATCCGCTGCTGATGCCGTGCTTTGGGCATTTCCTTTATATTTTTTCCTTGTTTCCTCACAGTACAAGAGATTTATCGAATTGATTTTCGAAAGAAATTCGTCTTGGGCTTTCCGGGGGAAACCTGCCGCAGTTTTAAGTACATCCATAAATTTTTTTGATCATACGGCCCATAATTATATGAATTCCGTTTGTGATGATCTGGAGATGAAATTTATTGCCTCCTATTCCGCTGAAATGAATGATCTCTTAAAGTCAAAAGAACGGCGGCGCTTACAGCTTTTTGGGGAATTATTTCTCCGGGCGGTCAAAGAAGGCTCTCCGGCAATCCGTAATAATCGGCCGCTGATCCCTTCTTCAACAGTTTATATGCCGGAGGATCTGAAGCCGGTGGAAACCTACGGCAAGAAGATTTTGATTGTTGCCGACGATATTTCCCAAGACAACAATCTGCGTTCAATGGTGAGAAATTTACAAAATACTTTTTTCCCGCAGGCTCAGCTCCTGCAGCTTAAAGATATCGACATCAAAGGCGGCTGCCTCGGTTGTATTCAATGCGGAATGGACAATCACTGCATTTATGAAGGGGAAGACGGTTTTATTGATTTTTTTAACGGGCAGATTAAAACGGCGGACGTTTTGTTTTTTGCCGGCTGTGTTTCCGACCGGTTTCTTTCCGCTTGCTGGAAATGTTTCTTTGACCGGAGCTTTTTTAACGGCCATATACCGGTACTCAAAGACAGGCAAATCGGTTTTATTATCGGCGGTCCGTTCAGACAACTCTACAATCTGCGCGAAATCCTCGAAGCCTATGTGGAGATGCAGCATGCCAATCTGATCGGTTTTGTAAGTGATGATGCGGGTAGTTCGGCGGAAATCAATGAATCTCTGCAGAGCATGGCTGATCATGCCGTAAGTTACAGCCGGGCCGGTTATTTAAGGCCGCCGACTTTTTTGTGCATCGGAGGCAAAAAATTATTACGTGATGCCGTCTGGGGCAGAATGCGTCCTGCTTTTCAAGCTGACCACAGATATTTCCGCAAGCATGATTATTACGATTTTCCGCAGAAAAGATATAAATGGCGATTGATCAACGACATCCTGATAACTCTCACCAAAATCCCGCCTTTGCGCCGCGAATTTACCAAACGGATCAAAGAAGAAATGGTCAGGCCTTTCAGCAAGGTGCTGGCGAGGTTAAAATAATCTGCGGGTTAAAACTATCCTGAAAAAAGCGGACTAACGGTTAAATGTGTTGGCCGAAAATAAGCGCCGATTTATCTATAGTCGTACCTGATCGCGAATAAATAAGTTCTTTTTGCCCGATATCAAAAGGATGAAGTTCCAGCAGGAAATCCCCGATGGTAATATTAAATGTTTTAATCATTTGTCCCAGTCTTTTTTTATCAACAATCAGACCGGCCAGAATTACGGCAATGGCTTCTGCCGCTTCCGCCGCCGGCAAGGTTACCGGATAGATGGATTGGGCAGGGACCTCCTCCGCCGGTTTTTCTTCACTGCAGGAAGCGGTCATCTGTTTACACCAGCGCAAGAATAAATCCGGGTTGATTTTAAAGGCGGGTGTGCGGAAGTAGAAAGGGATTTTCTCCCATCTTTTCGAAGGAGCTTTGGGCAAGTTGGCGAGGCTGATCAAATCGGCATAAGAATCCAGTTTGATTCCTTCGATATTTGCTTTTATCCGCCAGAAGGGAAGATAGTGTACTTCCTTTCGGGAAGTTTCGTAAGTAGAGAAGTTGATTTTTTCAAAACCGTTATTCCCGGATTTCCAGGCATTATTGCAATTAACACAAAAAAGAATCAGTGCGGATTTGTTTCCGGGCATGTCTGCACCGCAATGCGGGCAAAGCAAAGGAATAAAATTTAAATTCCACTTTTGTGCCGCAAACGGCAGTTTTTTAAATTCTTCTTCTTTTACCCGGGGAGATAGCGGTTCTTTTAATACGGCATCGTATACATAGCCGCTTGCGCAATAAAACGGGGCATAAATGACGCTGACTGTTTCGCCGATAAGATAGTTCCTTGTGACGGAAGTTTTTGGTGCCCGGGACGGATGAGATGAATAGATTGTTTTGCTGTTATGGCCAGCCGGTTCCAGAAATTTTCCGGCATCTTCACTTCCGGCAAATTTAAGTTTCAATGCCTGCGGGCGCAATCCCAGGTTGGAAGGAAAGACGGCGGTATTTAAGGCAAGTGCGGTGGTATCAAAAAAACGGCCGGAAATATTTGTTCCTGCAAGAGTGTAACACAGGCCTTTCATTCGTAAGTAAGGCAGGAAAAATTTTTCCCGGTTAACATCTTCCGCCGGAGGGATAAAATAACGATAATGATCCTTGGACGCGAGATAAACACGCGTACGGCAAAACTCGCAGGTAAGAATTCGATCCGTCTGGTCCAGGATAATCGGTGCACCGCATTGCGGGCATTGCTGTTCAATCTTCCAGTCCCAGGTTGTATTCACTTGGCGTTGCCTTTATTCCGAAGGAATTATTATTGTTCAGAGCCGTTCGCCGCATTGATTGCAATAGACGGATTCAGGCAGGTTTTCCATCTTACAGCGGGAGCATATTTTCGGTACAGGTTTTGTTGTTACCGGCGTTCCGCAATTGACGCAAAAATTGGCCTTGAGCGGTAGATTTTTACCGCAGGACGCGCATTTGCTCGTAATCAAAAGCTGATGTCCGCAGGCTGGACAGAATCTGGATTCGGGCGGAATTGCCTGCCGGCAATCCGGGCAGGCATAACTTTGCACTGCTGTTTTTCCGGCCGGTGCAGTTCCCGTAAATGCGGAAGCGAGCATTCCCGGAAGCATAAAACCCATGCCCATTCCCAAGCCTGCTCCGGCTTCGGAGTGCGTTTGGGCGGCCTGTTCCACTGCCATAGCTGCTTTCATCTTCAGAAGACTGTTGAGGTCGTCGAAGATGCTCAGTCTGCTTTTGTCGTCAATGGCCTTTTGTACTTCCGGCGGTGGTGTAATTGCATTGATGTAGAGTTCGGTCAGCGCAAGTCCGAATTTGCTGAAGTCATTCTGCAATAAAGTTTTTAATCCTTCGGAAAATTCAGTGTATTTACCCGGCAGGTTGAAAATCGTATCCACGTTTTCGCCCATATAATCATTAAAACGCGAGACTATTACGCGATTGAGGTACTCTTCAATCTCTTCTGTGCTGAAAATTCCCTGGGTCCCGGCAAGCGAATTGATGAGCAGTAAAGGCTGAATAACCCGGATATTGAAAACACCGAAAGCCCGCAGGCGGATTAATCCCAGTTCCCGGTCCCGGAAAGCGACCGGATCGCGGGTACCCCATTTTAAATTGGGGAATACCTTCATGTTTATAAAATAGACTTCCGCCCGCAGAGGACTGGTCATTCCCCAGGGTATCGCCAGAATTTTGGTTAAAAGGGGAATGTTGGCCGTTTTCAGAGTGTGGCGGCCGGGGCCGAAGGCATCGCAGGCTTTGCCGTTATAAAAAAAGACGGCGCTCTGGCTTTCCCGGACCGTCAATTGGGCACCGTATTTTATTTCTCCGGAACCTGCGGGAGGGATCCGGTGGATAATTTCTTTGCCTGATTCATCGAACCATTCTATAACTTCCAGAAAAAATACATTGTTTGTTCCCATTTGCCGGCTCCTTGATATTTTTATCCAAAGCTGTTTCGATGATAAAAGACAACTATTTAATAGTCAAGACAAAACAGGCCTCCGGGGTGCTGATAAAAAATTGATCTTTTGGCCGGAATAATGTAAACAATGCGCAATGAAAAAGACTGCTGCCGATAATTATAACATTTATAAGGGAATGGCGCTGATCGCCGATCCCATTCATCAATATGCCTTTTTTACCGTGCCGCCGGATAATGACCCATCCGAGACAACGGAAAAAGATCTGATTGATTCTCCCTGGCTACAGCGGTTGCGGAGGATTTATCAGTTGCAAAGCGCCCGCTGGGTTTATCCCGCGGCGGAGCATTCCCGCTTTCAGCATTCCCTGGGAACAATGCATGTGGCCGGTGAATTTGCCAAACATCTCTATCCCAGCCTGCGGGATGTCTGCAAGGATGTGCCTTCCGTAAATTATGTGGAAGAATTGATGCGGATTGCGGGACTTCTGCATGATGTGGGACACGGTCCTTACGGCCATTTTTTCGATGAACATTTTTTAAGACAGTGGAAATTGACTCATGAGTTAATCGGACAGCAGATCATTATCAAAAAACTCGGAGCATTGATTGCGCACATTCGGCGCAGTCCTTCCGGCGCTTTTGCCTCAGACGAAGTTTTAAATTCAAAGCAGGTGGCTTATCTGATAAAAATGCCGGAAGCTTTCGAAGGAAAAGAACCTCGCTGGTTACGTCTGCTGCGGCAGCTTTTTTCCGGTATCTATACGGTGGATAATCTGGATTATGTTCAGCGCGATGCCTATATGACCGGATTTTCGCTTGATATGGTCGATATTCCCCGCCTGCGTTATTATACTTTTTTTACTCACGAGGGCATTACGCTCCATCAATCGGGCATATCGGCAATGGGAAGGTTTCTCAATGCACGGCTAAATCTTTACAGTAATGTTTATTTTCACAGGACAACACGTGCGCTGGACTTGCATCTGCAGGAAATATTCCGCGATACGGTGAATCTGCTCTTTCCCGGCAATCCTCTTCAAAACCTGGATGGCTATTTACATTGTGATGAATGGTTTTTATTCAGTGAGGTGCAAAACTGGCTTGCGGCAAAAGATGGAGAAAAGAAAAAACTGGCGCGGGAGTGGAAGAAACTGCACGATCGGGAAGTAAAATGGAAGATGGCTTTTTCGGCGGAAATTTCCATCGGCCGGATTTATCGTGGTACAGGTTTTTCTCATGCCGGAGATTACGAAGCAAAAATTCGGGAAAATCTACCGGCAAAGCTCAGGAAAATTTCTTTCAAAGTAGATCTGGCTACCCAGGATCCGCGACCGCTCAATCCAATTGCCGAACCGGGTAAAAGAGTCAATATTTTTAATCCGGCGACCGGGCTTACTTCACCTTCGGCGCTGATGGAAATATATCGCTTTATCCCCGCCCGGGTCATGCATTTCCGGGTGTTTGCGCTCAATCATGATTATGATGAAGAACTGTCCTGTGCCGCGGAAAAGGCGCTAAACTTTCTGGAAACGGTAACACCGACGAATATCTGAACTATGAAAGAAAACTCTGAAACTACTGATTTGACTCTTTTTGTACGCACTTCCGGTGAAGAAATCTCCCGCTGGAATCGCCAGCGTATAGTGGATGCACTGGTGCGGGAAGCGAATATTGACAATAAACTGGCCCAGGAAATATCCAAGGAAGTGGAAAAGCAGATTTTCTCTTCCAGTATCGGAGTGCTTACAACGGCGTTGATTCGTGAATTGGTTAATGCCCGGCTTGTTGAAAGAGGATTGGAAAAAGAACGCCGGCTCCATGGCCGGCTCGGCTTTCCTCTTTATGATGTTCGTCAGTTGATTCTGCATCAAAATAAGGAAAACGCCAATATTCCTCATTCTCCGGAAGGTACCAACCTGATTTTTGCCGAAGGCATTAAAAGAGAGTTTTCTCTCTATGATGTTTTTTCTCCGGATACGGGTGAAGCGCATGCCGCAGGAGATATCCATATCCACGGATTGGGGTACATTGACCGTCCCTACAGTTGCTGTCAGACTCTGGAATATTTAAAAATAAACGGTTTAAAGCTGCCCCAGGCAATCAATTCCGCAAAACCGGCCAGACATGCGGAAGTGCTTCTGGCTCATATGGTGCGATTCAGCGCCGCCCTGCAGGGGCACTTTACCGGGACGATTATCTGGGATGCGCTCAATATTTCCTTTGCTCCGTATCTGGGAGAAATGAGCGATAAGCAGATAAGGCAGTTTGCCCAGATGCTTATCTATGAGTTTTCGCAATTGGCTGCTCCCCGGGGAGGCCAGGCGCTGTATACCGACATTCATATCTATTGTGAAATACCAGTGCACTGGGCGAAACTTCCGGCCATCGGTCCCGGGGGAGAACCGACCGGCAAAACTTATGCCGAATATGAAGATGATGCCCGGCGCTTTGCGGGGGCCATCTGTGAAGTGTTTATCAAAGGTGATGCGACGGGGAAACCGTTCATTTTGCCGCGGCCGCTGCTGCATATAACAGAATCCAGCTTGCAGGCGGAAGAAGCTTCCGGATTATTGCAACAGGCCTGTGCAGTAGCAAGTCTTAAAGGAAATATATGCTTTGTGTTTGATAGAGACAAAGAGGCCTCTTCCTTTGTATGTTTTAAGGCCGGAGGAAAAGATGAAGCGTCCTTTATTAAAGAGCTGGATAAACCATGGCTGATGCGTACTGCGGCGATTCAGAGCGTAACTGTAAATTTGCCGCGCATTGCTTACAAGGCTGCCGGAAATGACAAAAAATTATGGGGTTTGCTGCAGGAAATTATTGCTACTGCGGTAGAAGCACATATTCAGAAAAAGGATTTTCTGGAAAAACTCCTTTCCTATGCCGGAGAGGGGCCTCTGGCCTTGCTGGCGATGAACAACGATGGTTTCCCGTACTTGAGAATGAACCGGTCATTTTACATTATTGGTCTTGCCGGTCTGAATGAACTGGTTCAAATCCATCTGGGCAAACAGTTACATGAAGCACCCGATGCGCTGGCGTTTGGTTTAAAAGTTGTCGAATATTTGCAGAACGAGGTCAAGTGCTGGAGCGTCAATGCCGGTATGAGATTTTTGCTGGAACAAACACCTGCGGAAACCACGGCTTACCGTTTTGCCAGGCTTGATTTAAAATATTATTCTCCGGCTGCCGGTCGTTATGTAAAAGGCAGTATTGCCGAAGGAGCGGTTTATTATACCAATTCTACGCATCTGAATGTTGCAGCGGATATTACACCGATACAAAGAGTGATTGAGGAAGGTTTTTTCCATAAGTATCTAGAGGGGGAAATTATTACGCATTTGCAAACGGGCAGCTTCCATCCGGATAAGGAGGAACTGAGCCGCTTTATCCGGGATGTATTTTATAAATCAGCCAATCGCCAGGTTGACTTTTCGCCGGAATTCACTTCCTGCTTTTCCTGCGGGAAGACTGCGCCGGGATTAAACGAAAATTGTATCTATTGCGGATCAACTGACGTTGAAGGTATTGCGCGTCTTACTAAATACTACAGTAAAGTTTTGAGCTGGAACAAAGGAAAACTCGCCGAGCTGAAAAATAGAAGAATCAATAAAAACTTTAATTATTAGACTACAGTAATATCTATCTTCTTTGGAGGAAGGCCGGATAATTATTTGCCTTGACATTCTACCTACTGATAGGTAGAGCTATGCAAAGTGCTGACTTATGTAAATCTTTACGGAAAACAAATCAGTTACGGCGTTCAGGTTGTAATGCGATAAATGGCCTATCCCGACACAGCCGGAATCAGTACTGAGATTAAAAATTTTAGTTTTGTCGGAGCTATATATAATATTTAAACAAGGGAGGTTATTCATGATTGACGTAATAAAGGAAGAAATTAAAAATTATGTACTTGGACTGGGTGCCGATGATGTGGGCTTTGGATCTGTGTCCGAATATAAGAGCCCGCAATCTCCTGCTGTTGGAACGATTTTTCCTGAAGCGAAAACAATGATTGTTATTGCCTGTAAAGAATCGTCCACCTGCGAAAGCGATAATAAAAGGATTGCCATGGGGGGGAGGTTGGACATTATGGAATTCATGAAATCATGTAATTACAAACTTTGCCGTTATCTGGAGAGAAAATTTAAATTCAAAGCAATGTCCACACCTGTTTCCTATCCGTTAAATATGGTGCGCGAGGCAAAGTACGGACTTGTGGCTGATTTTTCCCAGCGTCATGCCGCCTATGCCGCGGGACTAGGAAACTGGGGCAGGCACAATCTTATAATTCATCCCCTTTTGGGATCACGGGTACTCTTTACGACGGTTCTTTGTAATGAGGAATTGCCCCCGGATCCGAAGGTGACGGAAGACCTGTGCATACAGTGTAATATCTGTGTAGAGAGGTGTCCAGGGCATGCGCTTGATGAAGAAGGGAAGACGCAGGAAATGAAATGTCTTAAATACTCACAGCCTTACGGGATAGCAGGCAATATGTATTTCTGGAAGAAATTCATCGATGGTACTCCCGATGAACAAAAAAAGATGATGAGCAGTCCGGAATATATGAGCCTGTATCAGGCAGTGATTGTCGGTTTTCAATATAACTGTTTTAATTGTTACATGTTATGCCCGGTAAATAAATGATGCGGAAATGGAATCATGATGGGTACGGAGCGTCATTTTATTGCGGCAATTCCGTGTGATTTTTCTCCACTATAGAGATAAGTGATGCCGAAAGTAAGTGGGTACTTTTTAATATTGACCATACCCGCATCCTGCATCATCCGGACAAATTCAACCGGAGTGGGAAAGGCCATGATGGAATCAGCCAGGTAGTAATATGCAGCAGTATTAGTGGAAAAAAACTTTGTTAAGAGGGGAAGTAGATAGTTCAGATAAAGAAAGTAAGAATATTTCAAAAGCCTGTTTTGGATAAATGTCATCTCCAGTATCGTTACTTGTCCTCCCGGTACTGTGACACGCTGCATTTCTTTCAATGCCTGTACTCTGTCCGGAATGTTTCTTATACCGAAAGCAATTCCCGTTACATCAAAAGTGTTGTCGGGAAATGGTAATTTCAGTGCATCGGCCTGCAGGAATGTAATTTGATCAGAAAGCTTATCCCTGGTAATTTTATTTTTTCCCTTCTGTAACATTTCCGCTACAAAATCGATGCCCGTGACCTGGATGAACGGATGGCGAAGCGCGGCGGCAATGGACAAGTCTCCCGTGCCGCAGGCCACATCGAGAAATCTGTTGGTTTGAGTGAAGCGCATTTTGGAGGCGGTAAAACGACGCCAGGCAATATCGCGCCTTAAGCTCAAAAGGTGATTCAGGAAGTCATATCGCGCGGGAATTGTGGAAAATATTTCTTTAACTATGGCCACCCGTTCCCGTTCAGTAATAGCATTTACCTGCGGATATTTTTCTTTTGTCGGGTTTGGCACTTTGCGGAAATTCCTTTATTGAAGTTAATTTAAGTTCCAACGTTTTTATCAATGAAGTTAAGGAAAATCAATACAAATGGATGTAAGGAGTGCTTATTTCGTAATCAGAGAAACATATTAATGTAATATGTAACGGTGAATGCCCGCCGTTTTTCCAAAAACGGCGGGCATTCACCAGGTTAAGCTGATTTAATCGGCACTTTTGTTCCCTTGGCTTTGGCTGTTTCGCTTTTGGGAACTATGATGTTGAGGATGCCGTTTTTAAAGCTGGCTTCGGCTTTTCCCGCTTCCGCTCCAGTGGCAAGAGGAATCGTGCGGTTAAAAGAACCATAGGAACGTTCCATGTAATAATAATTTTTCCCTTTATCTTCCTTCTCTTCTTTCTTTTCACCCTTGATAGTCACGGCATCATCAGTCACCGTCACTTCAACATCTTTTTCATCCACACCGGGAAGTTCGGCTTTAATGACGAATTCCTTGTCCGTTTCCTTTACGTCCAGGGAAGGGGTAAAGTTTTTCATTCCTCCGGAATAAAAACTTCTCGGAGCAACATCAAATCCCTGAAAGAAATCCTCAAACAGACTGTTCATTTCCTTTTGCAAAGAATAGAAGGGATGATCGATAACCTCACGATTTTTTCTATCGAGGGACGGTAATAAATTTTTTACTTTCATAATCATTTCCTCCTAATGAGATTCCAATTTCAGAAGCGTAGCGTATAACCTAATGGTCACAGGCTGAAATTGGTAAATCGAATTATCCCGCGTCAGGCGGCGGTTGTATATTCCTCTTTTCTGCCCTTCAGTCTTCATCCTTTTTACGCTGCTTTAATGGCAATTTTTTTCGGTTTAACTTTTTCCGCTTTCGGTAGTTCCAAATGTAAGACGCCGTTTTTTACAGTTGCACATATCTTCTCACGGTCTATCTCGTCGGATAAGGTGAAAGATCTTTCGTAATCGCCGATTTCATATTCGGAATAAACCATAGTTTTATCTTTTATTACCTCAGGGCAGACATTTCCGACAATTGTAAGAATGTTTTTATTCAGCTCTATATCTACGGTTTTTTCATCAACTCCCGGCATGTCGGCTATTAAAAAAAGAGAATCTTTGGTTTCATAAATATCCACCTGTGGCACAAATGTTTTTATGTTGCGGATCCTTTCTGTTACCGCGATATTTTCGGTTTTATGCAATTCTTTTTCGGACATGGACAATCAACCTCCTTCCTGATTAATTTATCTTGATTTTTTTGGGAAGGCTTTCTTTCAAGCGGGGCAGCTTAATGCTCAAGATGCCCTTTTCATAATGTGCTTCCACGTTTTTGGCGTCGACAGGGAAAGACAACTGTATCTTTCGCTTGAAACCACCTTGGACTCTTTCCTGTCGCAGGTAAGTTTCTCCTTCCTTCAGAGTTTCAACACGACTTGTTCCAGAGAGAGTTAGAATATCACCGGTAACCTCGATATCAAGTTTTTCCGGATCAATTCCGGGTAATTCCGCCGTGACGAAAGCGCTCACGGCATCCTCCCAGATGTTTACCGCTGGAAAATCGTGCGGAGTACTTTGTTCGGCATTGGAAAAGAGTCGGTTCATTTCCCGCTGCAGTCGCAATATTTCAGGAGCAGCATCAGGGAATCTTCTAAATCTCCATAAGTTTGGTGTAAACATACAATTTCCTCCTTTCAGTTAATTAACATTATGTAAGCCATTACTATTATTAATTATTTCATGTTCGCTCAGGAAAAATATATTTATGAAAATTTTGTTGTCAAGATTTGCGCAGTCTAAGTTAACTTCTTTAATCGGTAAGGGAAAAATAGCCAGAAAATTCCGCCTGCTGCCCTTGACAGGAGGTGGGTGCGTAAATATATTAGTGCCGCTTTGTCAGGGGGTCATTTTAACGGGTTTAAGAAAGAAAGTATGGAAGATCACATAATAAAAATATTCAAGGAAAGTAATCGCGTTAAAGAGACCTTTGTTAATGAAAACTTGAGTAAGCTTGTTGCTGTTGTCGAGGCAATAATATCTGCTCTGAAAGCGGGAAGCAAAATCCTGCTCTTCGGTAACGGTGGGTCGGCAGCTGATGCACAGCATCTCGCCGCTGAATTTGTCAATCGTTTTGTTATTGAGCGGCCGCCGCTTCCGGCAATCGCCCTGACCACCGATAGCTCAATCATTACCAGTATCGGTAATGATTATGATTTTTCGGAGATATTCAGCAAACAAATTCGAGCCATCGGTCAGGCCGGAGATATTGCCTGGGGTATCAGTACTAGCGGCAGTTCCGCTAATGTTTTAAAAGGCTTGGAAGTGGCCAAAAAAATGGGGCTGGTAACTGTATCATTCACAGGAAAAGACGGAGGAAATATTGCCAAAGTTGCCGATTTTTCCATTAACGTTTCTTCTTCAGTTACCGCGCGTATTCAGGAAGCTCACATTACTGCCGGCCATGCAATTTGTGATCTGGTTGACATTAAGCTTTTTCAAAAACCGGATATTAAATAGTAATTAATTTATTTAGAGGTAATAGTGAAAAAACATAAAAATGAACATGCTGATGGGCAGAATCAAGCTGCAGAAGTAAAGAAGAACGTGGAAGGAGCGGCAACTGTAGATCCGGCTTGCACCAGCAGTGAATTAGAAGCAAAACTGGCGGAAAAGGAAAAAGAAGCTGCGAACAACTATGATAAATATTTACGAGCAATTGCTGAATTGGACAACTACAAAAAACGTGCTGTGCGGGAAAGAGCCGACATAATAAAGTACGGTAAGGAAGATGTTATCAGGGATATCTTCCCGTTTCTTGATTCTCTGGATCGTGCTTTGGAACATGCGGACAGCGCAAATGATGTTCAAAACTTTAAAGAAGGATTGAAACTGATCCAGGATCAGCTTTTAACCTGTCTCAAAAAGCATGGTGTGGAAAGAATTGAGTGCTGCGGAAAAGATTTTGATCCGCATTTCCATGAGGCATTAATGCAGGTGGAAAGTGCGCAGCATGACGATAACAAAGTAGTCAATGAATTTGTAAAAGGCTACTTGCTAAACGGCCGGTTGTTGAGGCCGTCGAAAGTGTCCGTATGTAAAAAAATAAATAAAGAAAATAATGAATGTGAACAAATTCCGGAAAATGGAGGATAAGGAGAAGAAATGGGAAAAATTATCGGAATTGATTTAGGAACGACTAATTCTTGCGTAGCTATAATGGAAGGAGGGGATCCTGTCGTTATCGCTAATCAGGAAGGAAACCGTACCACGCCTTCAATCGTGGCCATTACGGAAAGCGGAGAGCGTTTAGTGGGACAGGTGGCAAAAAGGCAGGCTATTACTAATTCGGAAAATACAATTTATGCCGTGAAAAGATTAATCGGCCGTAAATACAATTCAAAGGAAGTACAGTACGATCTTAAAATTATTCCTTATAAAATAACGGAAGCGCCGAACAATGATGCTCAGGTTACGGTTCGAGGGAAGAATTATTCGCCGGCGGAAATATCGGCAATGATTCTGACTAAGATGAAGCAAACAGCGGAAGATTACCTCGGAGAAAAGGTATCGGATGCCGTGATCACAGTTCCCGCATATTTTAATGATTCCCAGCGCCAGGCGACCAAGGATGCCGGAAGAATTTCCGGACTGAATGTCCTGCGGATCATCAATGAACCGACGGCGGCAGCGCTGGCTTACGGTCTCGATAAAAAGAAAGATGAAAAGATCGCCGTTTTTGATCTGGGAGGCGGCACCTTTGATATATCTATTCTGGAACTGGGAGAAGGTGTTTTTGAAGTTAAATCCACCAACGGTGATACACATCTGGGCGGTGAAGATTTTGACCAGCGGGTCATGGATTATCTTGTTGCTGAATTTAAAAAAGATCAGGGCATCGATTTGCGCAGCGACAAGATGGCTCTGCAGAGGCTGAAGGAAGCTGCGGAGAAAGCAAAAATGGAGCTTTCCACAACGATGGAAACAGATATTAACCTTCCTTTCATAACAGCCGATGCCTCCGGTCCAAAGCATATGAACATTAAGCTGACCCGTGCCAAGCTGGAGTCGCTGGTGGAAGAATTGATTGGTAAACTCGTCGAGCCATGCCGGACGGCCATGAAAGACGCCAATATGTCCAACAAGGATATCGATGAGGTTATCCTTGTTGGTGGAATGACCAGAATGCCGCGTGTCCAGCAGAAAGTAAAAGAATTATTCGGTAAGGAACCGCATAAGGGTGTGAATCCGGATGAGGTTGTTGCGATCGGCGCCGCTATTCAGGGTGGTGTTCTGGCCGGCGATGTAAAAGATGTCTTGTTGCTCGACGTTACTCCGCTTTCTCTGGGTATTGAAACACTGGGAGGAGTAATGACCAGGTTAATAGAAAAGAATACAACTATTCCCTGCAAAAAAAGTCAGATATTTTCTACGGCTACCGATAACCAGCCGGCGGTGAGCATTCACGTTCTGCAGGGCGAACGCCAAATGGCGGCCGACAACAGGACGTTAGGACGTTTTGAACTGGTGGGTATTCCTCCGGCGCCGCGTGGTGTGCCGCAGGTAGAAGTTACTTTTGATATAGATGCCAACGGTATTGTGCATGTTAATGCTAAAGACCTGGGCACAGGCAAGGAACAAAGCATTAAAATTACAGCGTCGAGCGGGTTATCCGAAGCGGAGATTCAAAAGCTTGTCCGCGATGCGGAAGCTCATGCCGAAGACGACAAACGCCGCAAGGAATTGATAGAAGCCCGAAACCAGGCCGATTCGATGGTCTACAGTGTGGAGAAGAATATCAAAGACTTCGGTGATAAAATTGATGCAGCTGAAAAAGCGAAAATAGAAGAAGCCATTAGTAAAGTTAAGAAAGCTCTGGAGGGCGATGACGCAAGTGCAATAAAGAAAGCACAGGATGAGTTGATGAATGTTTCCCATAAACTGGCGGAAGCCATGTATGCAAAAACTTCCGGCGGTCCGGGTGGACCCCAGGGTGGTCCCCAAGCCGGAGCTGGCGGTGGTTCTCAACAAGCCGGTTCCCAGCAAACATCAGGGAAAAAAGATGACGATGTGGTTGACGCCGATTTTGAGGAAGTAAAATAGTCGTGGTTAAAATGATAAGGCCCGGAGTTTATTTTTAACTCCGGGCTTTTTAATGAGATTCCAATTTTAGAAGCGTAGCGTACTGAAATTGGTAAATCGAATTATCCCGCCGGAGGCGGAGGGTATTTTTAATACCCGAGGCAATGAGATTCCAATTTTAGAAGCGTAGCGTACTGAAATTGGTAAATCGAATTATCCCGCCGGAGGCGGAGGGTATTTCAATACCCGGGGCAATGAGATTCCAGTCTGCTCAAGTGAAGTACAAAGAAAATTACATGCGCCGGTTTTCTCTTTTTAAAATATCATTATTTTTAGGATTATTGGTCGGACTAATTTCTCCCGTTGTCTCTCTTGCCGCTGACAACAATACAGCGTTTTCCATTGCTCCGGCAGAATGTTCTGCCGTCTTTTTAAAAAATCAGGAATATTTTCCGGTTTTGCTAAAGGCGATTGACGAGGCCAAGAGTGAAATAATAATGTCTTTCTTTTTATTTAAAGCAGGAGTACACAGAAACAGTTATCCGGACAGAATTCTGTCTCATCTTGCCAAGTCCGCCCAAAGGGGTGTAAAGGTAATGGTAATTCTGGAAAATTCCGGCGGCCGTGATCAAAAGCTGGATGGCGAGAATAAACGGACAAAACAAATTCTTGAAGCCAAAGGTGTGGAAGTGCATTTTGATTCACCCGCAAAAACGATGCACAATAAACTTGTTGTTGTAGATCGGCGGCTTGTTTTACTGGGCAGTCATAATCTTACGCAAGCGGCACTAAAGTATAATAATGAAACTTCTCTATTAATCGATAAGCCGGAATTGGCTGAAGCGGCACGTACTTATCTGCTGACGATTATCAAGGAGTCTCGATGAATTCTTCTCGCCTATTTGTCTGCATATCCGTTATTTTAACGGCATTTCTTCTGGTCAGCTGCGGGAAAGTAGTAACTGTTGTAGAAAAACCGGCTCCTTCGCCTCCTGCGCAGGAAGTGAAGGTAGAAAAAAAGGTGCAGCCGGTTAAAGAGAAACCGCCGCTTCCGGCACCGGAAATAAAACCAAAAGAGAAGGAACCTCCCGTTATTGCGGCTACGGACGGATCACCGGACCGTACAGCCATAGGTTGTGTGCTGCCGCTATCCGGCCGGTATGAAGATTACGGAAACAAAGCTCTGGAGGCAATACTATTGGCAGCGGGTGTTTTTGATAAAACAAGTGAGACACCATGGAGGATAATTGCCGCAGATTCCCAGTCAATACCGGGAGGAATCAAGGCTGCCGTGAATCATTTAGCTGAAACGGAGAAAGTGATGGCCATAATTGCCATTGCCGGGACAGCGGAAGCTTCACAAATTGCTGAAGAGGCGGCCAACCGGCAAGTTCCCGTAATTTTAATTACCCCGAAAGAAGGAGTGACCGGTGCAGGAGAATGCGTATTCCAGCATTTTTTGACGCCAACTCAACAGATGAAAGCCCTTGTTGATTATTCTTTGAATGATCTTAATCGCGCAATTTTTTCTATAATGTACCCCAAAGATTATTATGGGGCTGAAATGGTAAGATTTTTCAGTGAGGAAACAGATCGCAGCGGCGGCAAAGTCGAGCGGGCAATTCCTTACGAAAAGACGCAGACGGATTTCACTGAAGAGATCAACAAGGTCACCAAGAATGCCGTAAGGGAAGCCAAAAAGGCCAATGCCGATAATCCGGAAACTAAAGTTCAGATTTCTCTCGATTTTGAAGCTTTGTTTATTCCCGACTCTTATTCCCGAGTGAAGATGATAGCCTCGCAGCTTGTTTTTTATGATGTTAAAGGCATTACTCTCCTGGGCACAAGCCTGTGGAACTCACCTGCTTTGTTAAAAAATGGTTCGGAATATCTGGAAGGAGCTGTTTTTGCCGACAGTTTTTATGTTAATGGTTTTTATCCGGAAACAAATGATTTTGTGGATATTTATTATACGGCATACAGCCGGGAACCGGAAAACATTGAGGCCTTGTCTTATGATACCATGGGAATGATCATCAGTGTTCTGGAAAACAAAAATATTTTGACACGCGAACAATTTATTGCCGGTTTACGGCAAGTGGAAAATTATAAAGGTGCTACGGGAAACACTTCTTTTTCGGGGGACAGAATTGCCAGGAAGACGGCATTTATCCTGAGAGTCAAGAACGGAAAACTCGAACAGGTAAAATAAGAAGAAGGGTTGAAGACTGTAGACTGAGGAGTATTTGTGAAAAGATTTTTACTTACAAATGATGATGGAATTTATGCCAGAGGATTGAGCACTCTTTATTCCGAGCTTTCCAAGATGGCTGATTGTTTGATCGTTGCTCCGGAGATAGAACAGAGTGCCGTAGGGCATGCGATTACTATTTTTCGTCCTTTGACGGTGCGGCGCGCTACAAAAAACGGGAAATTTCTGGGCTATGCCGTTTACGGAACGCCCGCAGATTGCGTTAAGATAGGAATCAAGGAGCTGTCCGACAAACCTGTGGATCTGGTTGTGTCGGGGATCAATCACGGCGCTAACACCGGTATCAATGTGCTTTATTCCGGTACAGTGTCTGCGGCGACGGAAGCGGTTATCATGGGAATTCCGGCACTGGCTGTTTCTCTGGATACTCACAAGGATGCTGATTATAAATTTGCCGCCCAGTTCGCCTGTAAGCTGGCTCGGCTGTTTATGGATAATGCGGAATTGAGAAATACTGCTATTAATGTGAATGTTCCGGCATTGTCCCGGGAAAAAATAAAGGGAGTAGCTGTTGTCCGTCAAGGCAGAGGAAATATTATCGAACATTTTGATAAACGCATCGATCCCAGAGAAAACACTTATTACTGGATCTCCGGTGAGGTTCCGTCGCTGCCGGAAGAAAAAGATACGGATGTCAGTGCTCTGAAATCCGGTTTCATTACTCTTACCCCGATTCAATACGACTTGACGAAATACGGTATGCTGGATACTCTCCGTAATGCCGTGAACATCAGTCTTTGATTCTTCCAGTTTGCTGTGTAAAATTTACCGGTTCAGTGCATCCAATACAAGCAGATTGGAATTTTAAATTATTCCTGTAAAAAAGGAATTTCTTGTCAAACTGTAAGTCCTGCATGAATATCCGCCAGGCCGACTATTCTTTTAAATATTTGATATTCAATGCTATTCATGAAAAGCCGACCATGTTTTAACATGGCATATCTTTTGTATAAAAAGAATTGGTGGAGATTTTCAGCCGAGAGCGTGTGCTTTTCAGGTGATACTTAAATGATGTGCAGGCCTCTTGTCTGTTATAAGTAATCCATTACGAGATTCTTTAAGGGTTATCCGAATGAAAGATAAATTGAAAGCAAAAAACCGGCCGGCTGATGAATTATCGGTATTGCGCCGGAAAATTGCGCAGTTGGAAGAATCGGCGGTCCAGCAAAACCGTATTTATGATCATTACCGGCTGATGTACGAAGAAAGTATCGACGGCTATGTCGTAGTAGATATGGAAGGTTATATTAAGGAATGTAATTCCGCTTTTAAAAAAAATATCGGCTATACGGACGCAGAGTTAAAACAAATGACCTTCCGGCAATTGACTCCGGCCAAATGGCACGACATGGAGGATAAGATTATCCGGGAATTGGTTTCCTCTGGTAGTCATTCCCATGTTTACGAAAAAGAATATATCCATAAAGACGGGCATGTGTTTCCCGTTGAACTGCGGACTTATCTCATAAAAAATCCGGAAGGCCGTCCCCGGGGTATGTGGGCGCTGGTCCGTGATATTACAGAACGCAAACGTGCTGAAAACAAATTAAGGGAATCGGAAAACAAATACAAAACAATCTTTGAAAATACGGGTACTGCGATCACAATTCTGGAGGAAGATAAAACAATTTCTCTGGCCAATACGGAATTTGAAAAACTAACTGGTTATTCCCGTGAGGAAATTGAAGGCAAGAAAGCCTGGACGGAATTTGTCGTCAAGGAAGATATGGAAAGGATGGCGGCGCAACATAAACTGCGCAGAATTGATGCGACTGCTGCCTCTAAAACCTATGAATTCCGGCTTGTAGATCGAGCAGGTCGAATAAAAAACATTCACCTTAATATCGATATGATTCCCGGTACCAAGAAAAGTGTTGCCTCTCTTTTGGATATGACTATCCGTAAGCAGGCCGAGGATGCTCTTCAGGAATCAAGGCAGCTTTTTTCGGACATCATTAACTTTCTGCCGGATGCAACCTTTGTTATTGATAATGAAGGAAAGGTTATCGCCTGGAATCTGGCCATGGAGGAAATGACGGGGCTTAAATCCACGGATATACTGGGCAAGGGTAATTATGAATATGCTCTGCCTTTTTACGGAGAGAGAAGGCCCATTCTGATTGATCTCGTTTTGCACCCGCGAAAGGATATCGAAGTAAAATATACCGGAATGGAAAGGTCTGAAGAATTTCTTGAAGCTGAGGTAGATATCCCTTCTTTGCAGGGAAAGGCCGCCTATCTTTTTGTAAAGGCGAATATCCTGCGGGATTCCCATGGCAAAATTGTCGGTGCCGTTGAATCCATTCGCGATATAACTTCAGCCAAACAGGCGGAAGAAGCTCTGAAATATTCCGAGGAACGTTTCTCCCAGGCATTTCATATGAATCCGGTTCCCGCCATCATTTGCACAATTGAAGACGGAGAGTTCGTTGATATTAACGACAGCTTCCAGCGGATGCTGCATTATGAACGCGAAGAAATGATCGGTAAAACGCCCCGTATATTATCCATATGGCCGGACATTGCCGAGCAAAGGGATGTAGCTCGGAAATTACTCCGGCAGGGTTTTTTAAAGGAAGAGACCATGCACTTGCGGGCAAAAACGGGGGCAATGCATGACGTAAGAGCATCGGCAGGTATCATTACCTTGAACGGGAAAAAGTTGGTTCTTTGCATATTTAATGATGTTACAGAACAGGAGAAGCTCGAAGCCCAGCTCAGGCAGGCGCAGAAAATGGAAGCGATAGGAACTCTGGCCGGCGGGATCGCCCACGATTTTAATAATATACTGGGTGCTGTCATGGGTTATACGGAAATGGCTCTGGGAGAGGCCGGACTGAATGAGCGCCTCCGGCGTTATCTTTCCAATATATTCAGGGCGAGCGAACGGGCGAGAGATCTGGTAAGGCAGATTCTTACCTTCAGCCGCAAGGGCGAAGAGAAGCTGATGTCTTTGCGGGTCAGCCCCATTATTAAAGAAGCATTGAAGCTCCTCAGAGCTTCTTTGCCTTCGACAATCAGCATTAATCAAAATATTCAATCGGCGGCGGATACGGTTTTTGCCGATCCTACGCAAATACATCAGATTTTGATGAATCTGTGTACCAATGCCGCTTATGCTCTGCAGGATAAAAAAGGTGAAATAAATATTAGTCTGCTTTCTGAGGAAATAAATATTGATAATACCTGTGGTTTGGTTCCCGGCAGCTATCTGAAACTCATAGTGCGTGATACGGGAGCCGGAATGGATTCAGCGACAATGGGAAGGATCTTCGATCCTTTTTTCACTACTAAAAAACCCGGCGAAGGAACGGGTCTCGGGCTTTCTCTGGTTTACGGCATTGTAAAAAGTTACGGAGGTACAATTACCGTGCAAAGTGAGGCGGGGAAAGGGACTGAATTTTCCGTCTATATTCCGCTGCTGATGGAGACGGAAAAAAATCCGGAAACAAAAGCGGAGAAATCCATTTCTGGTGGAAAAGAGCGCATCCTTTTTGTGGATGATGAAGCAGTGCTGGTTGATCTGGGGAAAAATATTCTGACCGGATTGGGTTACGCCGTTGTCGGCGAGACGGACAGCCAGACGGCACTGGAGATTTTCCGGGCCTGCCCCGAGCGGTTTAACCTGGTTATTACCGACATGACCATGCCGAAAATGACCGGCATTGAGCTGGCTGAAAAAATATTACAGATCAAACCGGAGATGCCCGTCATTATCTGTACGGGTTTCAGTGAAACAATTACACTGGAAAGTGTAAAATCAGAAGGTGTTCGTGATTTAATCATGAAACCGTTCGTTAGGCGTCGTATTGCTGAAGCCGTAAGGAGTGCGCTGGACAGCAAAACCTAGGGTCTTGCAGGATGAGATCATCTTACGGATTTATACCGGTACGGTGATATTGATTATTCCAAGAGGTCCCCTGAATGGGCAAAGAGAAAAAAACAAATAAGCAGCCGACCATTTCCAAATCTTCCGCAGAAAAATTTCCGGGATTGAATCCGGGTGAGCAGAAATTTGCCAAAGCGTTTCTCGAAAATTCCACGCCGATTGCCATCACGACAATTCAGGAAGGTAAGTTTATAGATGTGAATAATGCCTTGTGTGAAATGATCGGGTATGCAATGCCGGAAATTATCGGCAAAACAACCATAGAAACCGGTTTTATTACTGCGGAAAAGAGGGAATTGCTGCTTAATGAATTGAAAAATAAAAGGCATGTGAAGAATCTGGAATTGCAGATAAAGACGAAAAGCGGAAAAGTAAAATGCGGATTGCTCAATTCCAACAAGATTGTTCTTGATGGAGGAGAATATCTGCTGACGGTGATAACGGATATTACAAATCAAAGATGGTTTGAAGAGGATCTGCAAAGAAGCCGCAACCTGATGATGGAGATGATGGAATTAAGCGGATCTATTATATGCATCAAGGATACGGAAGGGCGCTATGAACTGGTCAACCGCAGGTGGGAGAAAGTTACCGGCTTCAAGCGGGAGCAGGCGCTCGGCAAAACCAGCGAGGAATTATTCCCCGGTGCTACAGGTCGTCAGATGTATTTGAATGACCGGGAAGTGATGCAATCGGGAAAGATGATGGAGAAAGAGGAAGTTCTGGAAAGTACCGGGGGCAAGAGATATTTTTTATCCATCAAGTTTCCTTTCGGCGGCGGTAACGGTTTTAAAGGAGGCCTTTGCGTAATCATCAGAGAAATTACCGAACGCAAGCAGGCGGAAGAAGCGCTCAAGAAAAGTGAAAAACTTTATCGCACTTTCATCGATGCTTCTTCGGACATGGTGTTTCTGAAAGATGAATCGTTACGTAACATCGTTGTCAATAAGTCGCTGGCGGAATTTTTCGGTAAACCGGAGGAAGAGATAATAGGGAAAACCGATTTTGAACTATTGCCTCAGGCGGCAGCGGAAAAAAGCCGGGAAACCGATCTTAAAGCCAAAGAAATGAATTCTACCGTTATTTCCAAAGAAACCTTAGGTCAATATGTATACGAAAGTCTTAAATTTCCGGTTTCTCTGGGAGAGGGAAGGACCGGCGTGGGCGGTTTTATCCGGGATATTACCTTACGCACAAAAGCGGAAAGTGCCCTGCGGGAATCCGAAGGAAAATTCCGGGATCTGGCGGAAAAGTCAATAGTCGGCATTTATCTTTTGCAAGACGGTCTGTTTCGCTATGTGAACTCGGAATTAGCCAACATATTCGGTTATGATGCAGATAAAATAATTGACCGTCTGGGTGTCCGGGATGTCATCTTTCCAGATGACATCCCGCAGGTGGAGGAGAACCTGCGCCGAAGAATCTCGGGAGAATTGAAATCACTGCGTTATTCATTCCGGGTTTTGACCAAAAACAAAGAAATCAGGTATGCGGAGGTTTTTAGTTCCCGAACCGTTTATCAGGGCAAGCCGGCTGTTATCGGCACGTTAATGGATATTACCGACCGCCGCCGGGTGGAAGAGGAATTAAAGCGTTTGAGTATCGCCATCGAACAGGCCGATGAAGATGTAGTCATTACCGATCCGGAAGGTGTCATTCAATACGTTAATCCGGCGTTTGAAAAAATAACGGGTTATTCACGAACAGAAGCTATTGGCCGGACGCCGCGGATCTTAAAAAGCGGGATTCATCAGCCGGATTTTTACAGGGAGCTCTGGAATACAATCAAGGGCGGACATATATGGAAAGGAACAGTTACGAATCGCCGCAAGGATGGTAAACTGATTGAGGAAGATGCAACCATCAGCCCTCTTCTTTCTTCCGCAGGTACTTTAACCGGTTATGTCGCCCTGAAGAGAGATGTAACCAATGCCCGTAAAATTGAAGTTCAACTCCGCCAATCCCAGAAAATGGAAGCCATTGGAGTATTGGCCGGCGGTATCGCCCATGACTTCAATAATATTCTCGGTGCGATGATGGGTTACGCCGAACTGGCGTTTTTCAAGACCAGTGATAAGAAAATTAATCCTTATCTGGAGCAGATTTTGAAATCCTGTGATCGTGCCCGGGATCTGGTAAAACAAATTTTGACGTTCAGCCGTCAGCGCGAGCAGGAAAAGAAATTTGTTTCCGTGACTCCTATCGTCAAGGAAGCTCTTAAACTGTTGCGCTCTTCCCTTCCTGCAACGATTGAAATTATTCAGACTTACGAGGTGCAGAGGGATGTAATTATCTGTGATCCCACTCACATACATCAGGTTCTGATGAATCTGTGCACCAATGCTCTTCATGCCATGCGTGAACGGGGAGGTGTTTTGAAAATATTTTTGCAGGAGCAGGAGTTCGCGACCGACAATATGTACAATCTGGACCTGAAAAAAGGGGCCTATTTGCAGCTTATTGTCAGCGACACGGGGACGGGAATTGATCCTGACATTATAGACAAAATCTTTGATCCGTTTTTTACCACCAAACAATTGGGAGAAGGAACCGGGCTGGGTTTATCGGTTGTTTACGGCATTGTCAAAGATGCCGGCGGAGTTATTTCCGTGGAAAGCGAACCGGGGAAAGGGACGAAGTTTACGATTTATCTGCCTTTGATCGACAGTAATAAAAGAACGGATGAACAAAAAGATTTATCGGTGCCTCATGGAAACGGTTGCATTCTTTATGTCGATGATGAAGAATCCATTGCTGCTCTGGGGCGCGAAATGTTGACCCCTCTTGGTTATGAAGTTATCGTCTGTGTGAGCAGCAGTGACGCCCTCAATATATTCCGCAATGATCCGCAAAGGTTTGATTTGATTATTACGGATATGACCATGCCTAATATGACGGGAATAGCACTGGCGAAAGAGATGATCAAGATACGTCCGGAGATTCCCATAATTTTATCAACAGGGTTCAGCGAACAAATTACGGAGGAGGAATCCGGAAGAAACGGTATCAGGGAATTTCTTATGAAACCGGTTTCTCTGCCCGCTCTTGCCCAAGCGGTGAAGCGGGCGATGGGTCAAGCTGAATCTGCAACCGTTTAATTACTGATGAATCAGCAAAACGGGAACAGGACTTTCGGCAATGACATGGGATGTTGTGCTTCCTAAAAGCAATTCCCGCAATTTGTTATGGCCGTATGCTCCCATAACCATTAGTTCCACGGCATCTTCCCTGATGAATTTGATGATTTCTTCCCCTTCTTTACCGGGCAGGATGATCACTTCGCATTCGGTTTCCGCAGTCTGCGCGGCTTCTTCAATTTGCTTGGAGAGCAGAGTCGCCTTTTCCATATTTGCCGTTATGATAACAGCGGTCAAAGGCCAGACGGCCTGTTTGGACAAATCCAGAGAAAAACCGAGAGCTTTTCGGGCTGAGGGGCTGCCGTCGTAAGCGAGCGCCATGCTTTCTATCTCGCGAAAATTATCGGGAATGATCATGACGGGCTTCCCGGAATTACGGACAACGGCTTCAGCCGTGGAACCAAGCAATCCCCCTTCCTTTAAATGAAAGTGTTCGCCTTTTTTAGCCATAAGTGTGCAATCGGCTTTTCCGGCCTCTGCAATGATTACTTCGTTAATTTTGCCTGTTATTTTTTTTGCCTCCGCTGTCAGTCCCGCCTTCAGGCAACGCTGCCGGAAGTTATCAATGATGAAATCGGCTTTTTCATTCAGTGATGTTTCAATAGCAGTGAAAAAACCATCATACGGCGGGATCCCGACGGCGCCGGAAATATCCGAAAGTATCGGTATTTGAAGTAAATTGACGTCTAAAACATGAAGACCATTTACCGCGGCGTTGAGTTTTCGGGCAATATAAATTCCGTAGTCCAGAGCGATATCGCTGTTTACTGATCCGTCTGTGGGAATGAGAATTTTTTTTATCATAAATTCCGGTTTATTTGGTCTGTTTGTCGTCGAAATCAGCTAAATTCCGGAGTAATCCGGCAACATCCTTTTCCTCCCATGTACCGGAGCAGCTTGCGGAATTATCATCAACTCCTCCAGCGTCTGCAGAAGTGCTCTCGGCGTAAGTCTGAAATTTATCGATCAGATTACCGTTTTTATAAGTAGCCTTTTCTTTTATCCGGCCTGTTTTAAAATAGGCAATGTACTCACCGGAGCGTTTATCCTTCTGAAAAGCGCCTTTTTCTTTAATTTGTCCTGTTTTGTAATAACAGGTGTATTCGCCTTCGAATTTCCCATCTTTGAAATTCTCTTCTTCCCTTATCTGCCCCGACTTAAAATAAAGCCGGTAGATACCGTCCAGCCTGCCTTTTATGTAATTTTCCTGCTCTCTGATTTTTCCGTCTTCGTAATAAGAAGTGTATTGTCCTTCCAGCTTGCCATTTAAGAAGGTTGCTTTTTCCCGTATCCGGCCGCTGGCATAATAGGTTGTTGCCGGGCCGTTTTTTTTGCCGCGGACAAAATACAGTTGGGCCATTATTTGACCATTGTCAAAATAAGAGATATATTCACCGTCGGTTTTGCCGTCTTTGATGAATTTTAATTCCTTTAAAGCCCCGTTGGAGTAATATAATTTTTTTTCCTCCGGGGTCTGTTTTGCCTTGGCCATAAAAAATAACAACCTCGATGATACCGCTATATCGGTGCGGTTGGAAAAAATAAGAAAGTATTCCGGTAAGCCATGTTGTTTATAAACAGCATAATGTATTTATTTCTTAAACAATCATTATCCATAATGCAATCAAAAAAGAAGAAAATTTCCAGTGGATTTAATCGGATTTTTTTGAAAGGATGATTAAAGTTTGACAGCCGGACAGTATATTTTTTATAATAAATCTTCAAAATTATGATAAAGAGTATGAATAATGCTGATTTCTAATTTAGATACTACACGGGTTGCCATTATCGGCCCCGGCCGCTTGGGTACTTCCTTTGCGTATAAACTTGGCCGCGATAACAAGCGGGTCGCCCTTTATTACCATGATTCCGAAGTATGCAAGGCGATCAACCGGGATCATTTGAATCCTATTCATTTAACCGAGGATTTAGCCAAAAAACTGGGAGGGATGGAGCATGTTCCCCGGCTTTCGCCTAAATTATATGCAACCAACGATCTCGGACATATAGTGGAAAATAATGATTTTATTATTCTGGCTATAACTATGAGCCGCCTGCCGGAATTGCTCAATTACCTGAAACCGATGCTGGATAAGAAAGCGGGCGACACCTGCCTTATTTCTCCGATTAAAGGTTTGATTTCCGATGAAATATCGAAGGAGCTCATCACTCCTTCACAATTGATCAATAACAATCTTGGTAGTTTGCGGCAAAAATATCAGGTCGTGTGTATTGGGGGGCCGTTTTTTGATATGGATATTGCGCTGGGTAATCCTGTCTGTGTCACCATTGCCGGGAAAAAGCGCATTGCCCGTATCATCCGGGAGGATTTATTTAAATTTAACCGCAAGGAATTAAATTCCTATTATAACTTTGATATAGTCGGGGTGGAAGCCTGTGGCGCCCTGAAAAATATTGTGGCCAATATCAAGGGGCTGGCCGATTCGCTGGAACTGGGCGATTCCATTCCCGGTACCATTTTCGCCCGTTCCGGAGTGGAAATCCGTTCGCTGTCGCGTCTCTTAGGCGGAAGTTTCCAGGCTTTTCACAGCCAGGCCGGCGTAGGCGATATGTATGTTACTGTTTCTTCCATGGCCAGTAAAAACTACCGCTACGGAAAATATTTTTATGAACTCTATACCGGCAATCCCATAGAAACAAATTTGCGTGTTTTAGAGCGGATTGACGGAACACCGGAAGGCCCCAGCACCATCAGGAACGTTTATAAATATCTGGAGAAAAAAAATATGTACAGTCCGCTTTTCTCCTGTGCCCATCATATATTTAACAATGTGGAAACAAAAAGTGCGATTAAAGATTTAGTGATCGAAGCCTGCCAATGTGATAAAAGAACGCAGGAATATATAGGTCCTTTTTCCCGCTTTATGTACCGCATTATCCCCAATTACTGGTATCGCCGGGATAAAGAACTTTTTGATTAAGAGAAATCCGATCTTGACAAGTATTAATTGACCGTGCTACAAAAAATTAAAATTAACCGGATGAAGTGTTCAGAATGTCGTTAGGAATCTTTAACAATAATAACTGGTGGTGGCAGATATTAACAGTCTGCCCATAACCTCAGGATAGAAAGGGAGTATGGGCAGGGAAGAACCTTCCCATGACTCCGCATATACAGATTTCAATGCCATGGGAAGAAAGCCCATGGCATTTTTTTTATACCAAGTCGCATTCAAACGCTAACTTTGTTGGCAGCGTCGTCGGCTTCCTCAACGTATTAGTAATACGCCTGCGGAGCCTTCTCCTTGCCACCTCGTTATCCTTTGAATGCAACTTAGTATTATAAATCAACTTCAGAAAAGGAGAATAATTATGAAACAGGTCAAAGTACTGCTGGAAGATCATGAAATACCCAGGAAGTGGTATAATATTGTGGCCGATTTACCCACGCCGATGAAACCGCCGCTGCATCCCGGTACCGGTCAACCGGTTACTCCTTCTGATCTGGCGGCGATTTTTCCGATGAATATCATTGAACAGGAAGCCGGTGCCGAGCGCTGGATCGATATTCCCGAAGAAGTATTACAAAAGTATCTGCTCTGGCGGCCGTCACCGCTTTACCGGGCTCATAACTTTGAAAAATTGCTCAATTGTCCGGTGAAAATTTATTATAAAAATGAAGGTGTCAGCCCCGCCGGATCACATAAGCCCAATGCCGCCGTTCCCATGGCTTATTATAATAAAGCGGCCGGAACAAAAAGAATGGTTACGGAAACCGGCGCCGGACAATGGGGCAGCGCCCTTTCCATGGCTTCCCAGATGTTCGGCCTGGAATGCCGCGTTTATATGGTAAAGATCAGCTATGAGCAGAAACCGTATCGCCGTATCCTTATGAATACCTGGGGAGCGGAATGTATTCCCAGCCCCAGTAATTTAACTCAGGCCGGCCGTAATGTTCTGGCTAAATATCCCGATTCTCCGGGAAGCTTGGGTATTGCCATCAGCGAAGCCATTGAAGATGCGGTAACCGGTAAAAATTCACGTTACGGACTGGGCAGCGTCTTAAATCATGTTTTGCTCTATCAGACCATTATCGGACTCGAGGCGCAGAAGCAAATAGAAAAAATCGGCGTTTATCCGGATGTGGTCATGGGATGCTGCGGAGGCGGTAGCAACTTTGCAGGTATTGCGCTGCCCTATGTCTGTGATAAAATTCACGGTAAAAACGTGAAAATAGTCGGGGCGGAGCCGTCATCATGCCCCAGTATGACCAAAGGGCCGTTTGCTTACGATTTCGGCGATCTGGCGAAAACCACCCCGCTTCTTCCCATGTACACATTAGGTCATGATTATATTCCGGCGCCGATCCATGCCGGCGGACTGCGTTATCACGGCATGGCACCCATTGTGAGTCACCTGGTCCGGGAAAAACTCATTGAAGCCCGGGCTTATGATCAGCTGAAAACATTTGATGCCGGTGTAAAGTGGGCGCGCACCGAAGGTTTTGTGCCGGCACCGGAAACAAATCATGTTCTGGCGGCGGTTGTGGACGAAGCAATGCGCGCCAAAGAGGAAGGGAAAGAAAAAGTTATTCTCTTTAACTGGAGCGGACACGGCATGATTGATCTTGCAGCCTATGACGCATATCTCACGGGAAAACTGGAAGCTTATGAGTTGCCGGATGAGGAGATAAAAAGGGCCTTAAACGCAATAAAAGATTTTCCCAAACCCTGAAAGCGGAACCGGAAGTATAAAAACCGTCGGAGAAATAAACTCTTGACGGTTTTTTATTTTTTCGTCAAGCTGCGGCGCATGAATAGGGAATTCGGCAATAAGATGACGCGGTGCCCGCGGTTGGGGCACGAAATTACATTTGCCTATTGTATTCAAGAATCGCAGGACCTGCCCTGCTCGCGTATAATACAGTGCTGGTCACCGGCATTTGATGTGGAATCCGTGCTGCAAAAAGAGTTGACGGAAGATGCCTGGCGGAAATTTGTCAACATTCAACCCAGGGATAAAGTGGGAAATATTATTGAACTCATTGAGGCGGTAAAGACTAAAAAATGAAAACATTGGATTTATTCAGCCTGGGAACGGACAGCGATGCCGAAGCTTCGGCGCCTCTGGCCGAAAGGATGCGCCCGAAAGTCATTGAGGAGTATGTCGGCCAGTCCCATCTGTTGGCGGAAGATGGTTTGCTCAGGCGTTCCATCAAAGAAGATAAATTATTTTCCATGATTTTCTGGGGGCCGCCCGGTTCCGGAAAAACTACCCTTGCCCGCATTCTGGCCAATGAAACAAAATCATATTTTGTGAGCTTTTCCGCGGTTCTTTCCGGAGTTAAAGAGATCCGCACGGTAATAGATGATGCCAGAGAATTATGGGAAAGCAAAAAAAAGAAGACCATCCTCTTTGTCGATGAAATTCACCGTTTCAATAAAGCCCAGCAGGATGCGTTTTTGCCTCATGTGGAAAGCGGTCTAATTACTTTAATCGGCGCCACAACTGAAAATCCTTCTTTTGAAGTAATAGCGCCTCTTTTGTCGCGAACACGGGTTTTACTTTTAAAGTCTTTTTCGGAAGAAGATTTGATAAATATTGTGAAGAATGCCTTAAAGAATGAACAAAAAGGTCTTGGTAAATTTTCCATTAAAGTTGATTCCGATGTAATTCGTCATATTGTAAATTCAGCCGCCGGCGATGCGCGCAGTGCCTTGAATAACCTGGAGGCAATTGCCTCCATGGTACAGAGCCTGCCTCCGGAAAAAAGAATTATTACCAAGAAGATCGCCGAGGAAGCGTTATTTAAAAAAGCGCTTCTCTATGATAAGGACGGTGAAGAGCATTACAATTTAATTTCCGCCTTTCACAAAAGTCTGCGGGGCAGTGATCCGGATGCCGCCTTGTACTGGCTGGGAAGAATGCTCGTTGCCGGAGAAGATCCTCTTTATATTGCCCGCCGGATGATTCGTTTTGCCTCCGAAGATATAGGTAATGCCGATCCGCAGGCTCTTCCGATTACCGTTGCCGCCCAGCAGGCCTTTCATTTTATCGGTTTGCCGGAAGGAGAACTTGCTCTGGCTCAGGCGGCAGTCTACCTCGCCACGGCTCCCAAAAGTAATTCCCTTTATACCGGTTACGGCCGTGTTAAAGAAATAATTAATAAGACAGGATATTTACCGGTTCCTCTGCACATCCGTAACGCTCCGACGAAATTAATGAAAGAACTTGATTACGGCAAAGATTATAAATATGCCCACGATTATAACGGCGCTTATGTTCCCCAGGAATATCTGCCGGACAAACTGCAGGGACAAAAATTTTATGAGCCCAAAGCAGCCGGCCATGAAAAAACCATTAAAGAAAGAATGGATGCCTGGCAGCAGAAGAAAAATTCCGCTAAAGACGGCAAATAAATTGATGTTATGTCTATTTTTACGAAGTTATTAATCCCGCTCGGCTACGCCTCGGGGATAGTTCGACCGCAGCAAGCTTCAGCGCACTGCGTTTCTGAAGCTTGGGTCTCACTAAAGGAAAAGGAGGCTTGTTTAGAGCCTCCTTTCGAAGAGTGAAGGTTATTTACCTTCTTGGTTTATTTTGTTGTCGGCTAATCATGCCCGTTATTTTCAGTCGACAATTATTAACATTTGCTGTTAGTTAAAGCAGGTACCGTGCCAAGTATACAGTATTTGTTTTAATTATTTGGAATCATTGGTAAATAATTAATAATAGTTCCTGCCGACAGTAAAATACCCGTTTGCTTTGACGGCAACAAATGTCGAAAAATATTTTTTCTAATTAAAAGTATCAGTAAAAACATGAATATACGAGACGCAACTTTTTGCCGGATACTCGACAAAAATGTCGGATTGTTTGCGCAATAAACGTTGACTTTTATCGGGAATCGCTTAATATGACCTAAATTCCACTTCCAAGGATATAAATGTTTTCTTTCCGCAAAAAAGAATTGGTGATCAGCCGGAAAAATTATAAATATAACGGTACTTTCCTGCAACCGTGGGCTGTTGCCATTGTTTCCGCAATACTCGTTGTTTTAATCCTGATTATGGGTTTTTTTGATCTGAGAAGAAACGATACTAATCTTGTCGGATTTATGGAAGATCAGGCGTTGAGTACAATCAGCGTGCTGCAGCGGTTAACGGAAGAAAATCTGAAAAGTATCATTGCCGCCACCGATAAAACCGGTTCAACCGAAAAAACAGCCAGTCAGGAAGAGGCAACTTATTCCAAAAGATGGGTTATTGAAGCCATAACCGAATTCGGCAGAGCAATAGACGAGAAGTGGAAAAAAGGAAAGATAAGCAACAGTTATCTTAAAAGTGCGGCGGAGGATAATAAATTCTGGTATCTGGCCGTTTTAAACAGGCAGGGGCAGGCTGTTTATCAAAGCGGCCGTCTAAATACGGACATGCTGGATAGAAACGAACTTACCAAAGACGGGCGTAAACTCCCGACTATTGATCTCATTGAAAAAATACGTGCCCGGCAGGGAATTGGTTTTGTGGCTCTGCGGCGCAAGGATGACAGCGGCACCGTAGTTATCAATCTGGATAAACCGGGTCTGATTTACTGGAGTTTAAAAGTTGCCGTGGAGAAAGGCATAAAAAAGATCGGTGAAGGCCACGGTATAATTTATCTGCAGATACTTGATGAACAGAATAAATTGTTGAGCGGCGTTGGTCAATTGCCGGATGAATTAAACGGTAACGATTTTAATTTCCGGGAAGTTATGTCCGGAAAAGTGAAAATTATCAGCAGAAAAGTCAACTCCGGGGACAGTAAAATCCTGGATATGGTAGCGCCGTTATATATAGATAAAAAGGTTGTCAGCATCGTGAGGATGGGCCTCGACCGTGGTTCGATGGATAAGATTATTGCGGAAAACCGCCGGAACATTTTTGTCTTTATGATCTTTATAGCTTTTGTCGCAATATTATCCATGTGGCTTTTGTATCATGACCAAAACAGGCATCTGGCCGGCATTATTGAAATGGAAAGACGACTGGAAAAGGCCGAACGGCTTTCGTCTCTGGGGCAGCTTGCCGCCGGTGTGGCGCATGAAATTCGTAATCCCTTAAATGCCATCAGTATGGCCACACAAAGATTAAAGATGGATTTTCTTCCTGCCCAACCCGAAAAGATGGAAGAATTTAAAAATCTTTCAGGCATCATCCGGGATGAGATCAAAAGACTCAATGGTATAATAGAAGAATTTCTTTCCTTTTCCAAAAGCCGCCGGTTACAACTCAGCGATTTTTCGATAATAGACGTTTTACAGAAGATTGTCAGCCTGATCCGGGAAGAAGCATCAGCCCGCGGGGTAACTATCGAAACAAAATGGCGGCTAAGTCCGGCTATAATTCCTATGGATGTCAATAAACTTCAGCAATCTTTCCTGAATTTAATTAAAAATGCCCTGGAATCAATACCTGCGGAAGGTAAAATTACCATTACCGTGGATAAAGAAGGAAAGAATTATATCGTTGTGAGTATTTCCGATACCGGCTGCGGTATGACGGCGGAAGAAATTGAGAAAATTTTCTCTCCTGAATATACAACGAAAGAAAAAGGCGTAGGTTTGGGTATACCGCTTGCCAGCGAGATTATCCGTGGCCATGGCGGAGAAATACGGGTGATCAGCCTTAAGGGAAAAGGAACAACATTTGAGGTTGTTTTACCACGCGAGAGGATTCAGGAAAAATCTTCATCATAAAGGATAAAATATTCATGCGAAAATTAAGCATTCTTATTGTTGACGATGAAAAATCACAAAGAGAGCTGTTACGGGATTTTTTACGTTCTAAAGGCCACACTTTAGCGGAGGCGGAAAACGGCGAAAAGGCCATTAAGCTTGTCCAAAATAGCCATTTTGACCTAATTTTGTTGGATTACAAAATGCCCGGTATGGATGGTTTGCAGGTACTCCAGGAAGTAAAGCGCATCAACCCGGAAATCGATGTCGTTATCATCACTGCATTTGGCACGATTGAAACAGCGGTGGAAGCTATTAAATCCGGGGCAATCGATTACATAACCAAACCTGTAGATTTGGAAGAAGTACTAATAATACTAGACCGGGTGGTTGGCAGAAGAAAACTGATTCGAGAAAACGAACTATTAAAAGAGGAATTGGGCAAAAAGGGGGTTACTGCCGAGAAGATTATTTATAAAAGCCCGCAAATGACGGAATTGATTAATATGGCCAGCCGGGTTGCCGCAAGCCAGGCATCGGTTTTGATTCAAGGGGAAAGCGGAACCGGAAAAGAGCTGCTGGCAAGACTTATCCACCAATTAAGTTCCCGTGACCAGAAACCTATTATCGTAGTGAATTGTGGCGCCCTGCATGAGAATCTGCTGGAAAGTGAATTATTCGGTCATGAAAGAGGTTCCTTTACGGGAGCAACGTCACGGCGGATAGGACGTTTTGAAGAAGCGGACGGTGGCACTCTTTTCCTTGATGAGATAGGAGAATTAAGCCCCACCGTGCAGGTAAAATTGTTGCGTTTTCTGCAGGAGAGAGAAATACAGCGTCTTGGCGGCAATGTGAATATCCATGTTGATGTTCGGGTTATCAGTGCAACCAATCGCGATCTGGAGCAGCAGGTCAAAGCAGGAAATTTCCGCGAAGACCTTTTTTATCGGCTGAAGGTTGTGACCATGGTGTTGCCGCCGCTGCGGGAACGGAAGGAGGATTTACCTCTTTTAATCAATCATTTTGTGGAAAAATTTTCCCGGGAAAACGGCAAAAGCATTAAGGGACTGACTTCAGAGGCCCGCGATCTGCTTTTGAAATATGATTATCCCGGCAATGTGCGGGAGCTGATTAATATTCTGGAGCGGGCTATAGTAATCACGCGCGATGAATATATTACATCTGATGATTTACCTTTCCAGTCATCAGTGCTTCCCGAATCTACGGATAAAAAAGCATCCGGCACTTTGCGTGAATCGCTGGAAAATCTGGAAAAGCAATTGATTGATGAAGCGATGAAAAAAACTGCCGATAACCAGACCAGGGCTGCGGAAATTCTCGGCATGTCGGAGCGGATGCTGCGCTATAAATTGAAGAAATACAATTTAAAGAACTAATCTGTTTTAATCACAAAATTAATTTTATGGACAACGGATGAAAAGATCGGCCGTAAAACTTTGTTCCTGAAACTGTTATAATCTGCTGTTTCTTAAGCACCCAAGACTTCAAATACTTATTGTCAAATATACTGATCGTGCCGGATCAATGAATTCGGGATGAAAGTACTCAGATTTTAAATACATGATTTTTGGGGGCAAGTGGTATTTGTGTCTTCCCTGAAGGCGATAATTGACGAATTTTAAAAGTTATGCAACATTGTAAATGTTAATAGTTAAAATATGATGGCAACATCGGGAAATCAGGCAACTCAAATAAACTATAATCAAGGAAGACAAAGTGCATAACGAGCAAATAGAATTATGGCAACATCAGCACATATTTAACACTGATAAAAAAGCAATAGAAAAGCGAACTTTAATTGTTGTGTTAATCACTTTTGTCACAATGATTGCTGAAATATTGTTTGGTTTGATTTCAAGTTCAATGGCATTGCTCGCTGATGGCTGGCATATGGGAACACATGCTTTCGCTCTGGGAATATCCTTGGTTGCATACATTACGGCAAGAAAATACGCAAAAGATGAAACATTTACATTTGGAACATGGAAAATTGAAATTCTAGGCGCATACACAAGTGCTATTGTGCTTGGTATCGTTGGATTGATAATGATTTATTCTTCTGTTGAAAGAATTATTAATCCTCTGAGTATTTATTACAATCAGGCGTTGTTTGTAGCAATTTTAGGATTGTTGGTAAATCTTGTTTGCGCAGTAATACTGAATAGCGGCAGCCATTCTCATGAACATGAGCACCCTCATCATGAAGAACATGAACATTTCCGGAATAAGCACAATCATGAAGATTTGAATTTTAAGTCGGCATATTTACACGTTGTGGCAGATGCTTTAACGTCTGTGTTGGCAATCGCAGCATTACTTGGAGCAAAATATTTTGATTTTAATTTGCTTGATCCGTTTATGGGAATCGTAGGCGCAGGATTAATCATTCGCTGGTCATTTTTGCTACTGAAAGATACTGGTGGTATTTTGCTGGAACGTGAAATGAATGATTCTATAGTTAATGAAATAAGAAGTGAGATTGAATCCGATGGAGATTCAAAAATAAGTGATTTACATATTTGGAAAGTAGCACAAAATAAATATGCTTGTATTGTTTCTTTGGTAACGGCAAAAAAGTACTCAAGCGAAGAATATAAAGAGCGATTAAAGAAAGTGCATGAGTTAGCGCATGTAACAATAGAAATTAATGAATGTAAAAAGATAAGATCCGCTTTAGTGCAATTTTAAAAGTTGAGACAAAAACCATTAAAGCATCAACAGGTAGGAAAGTATGAATTCAATTGGGATTGAAATATTATTAATCTTTTTTCTAATTATCTTGAACGGATTACTTGCATTGTCTGAGCTTGCTCTTGTTTCTGCAAGGAAGACGAGATTGGAACAGTTGGCAAACAAAGGCGATATAAAGGCACAAATTGCGCTTAGACTCGTAAATTCACCGGACAGTTTTTTATCAACCATACAAATAGGCATTACTTTTATCAGCATTTTGGCGGGTGCATTCGGAGGCGCGACCATTGCGGAATTGATGGCGCGATACTTTGCCACTTTTCCTGAGCTTGTACCTTACAGCGAAACCATCAGCGTAGCAATAGTGGTTGTCTGTATAACTTATTTTTCACTGATAATCGGAGAACTTATTCCGAAGAAGCTCGCTTTAAATAATCCGGAGAATCTTGCCTGCCTTGTAGCCCCAACAATATATCGACTTTCAAAACTGGCATACCCTTTGGTGATTTTATTGAGCGGTTCAACAAATTCTTTACTTCATATTTTCCGATTTAAAGCTTCAGCCGCGCCAACCGTAACGGAAGAAGAAATAAAAATATTAATTGATAAGGGAACTCAAGCCGGGACTTTTCAAGAGTTCGAGCAGGATACAATCGACCGCGTCTTTCGCCTGGCTGATCGACGTGTATCAATCCTGATGACACCGAGAGCAGATATTGTCTGGCTCGATCTTAATGAAAGCGAAGAGGAAACAAAACGCAAAATTGCCCAGCATAGATACTCTGCGTATCCAGTGGCGCGGGATACTCTCGATGATGTTGTTGGGGTTATCAGGGGGAAAGAGTTGCTTTCACTTGCTATGGAGGGAAAGCCATTTGACCTTAAAAAAACTTTCCGTACCCCTCTCTTTGTTTTAGAAACAACACCAGCGGTAAAAGTAATGGAATTGTTCAAGAAATCTAAAACGCATATCGGTTTTGTGGTGGATGAGTATGGTATGATCCAAGGGCTCGTTACATTCGGTGATATTTTGCGCTCTGTTTTTGAAGACGTCGAGGATACAGTTGAAGGTGAAAGAGAAATTGTGAAACGCCAGGATGGATCATTACTCGTATCCGGAAGTTTGCCTCTAGATGAGTTCGTGGATTACATGGAAATTGCAAAACTGAGCGACGAAGAACACCTAGGAATTAACACTGTGGGCGGTTTTGTAATGACGAAACTTGGCTCTGTACCATCTGAAGGACAACATTTTGAATGGAGGGGGTTAAAATTTGAAGTTGTTGATATGGACAGCAGGCGGGTCGACAAAATTCTGGTATTACGAATAAAAGACAACAAAGAAACCAAAGAACTGTAAAATAATAAACAGGTGAATTCACCAATAACTACAATAATTAAGTATACTGTCCTCTGAATACCAAAATTGTGTTGGTGCATGGATTCTCCAAGAAAACGCAGCAATTGAAAAAGCAGGATATTAGCTTGGCTGAAAAACGCATGAAAGACTGGATGCGGAGGTTTCCTGCGGGAGTTAAAATATGAAAAAAGATAAAGTTCGTACATTCCGGAGCAGGTTGCGGGAAGACATCAAAGATCCCGAGTTCAAAAAGCATTACCAGGAAGAGAGGCAAACTTTAAAGTTGGCAATTAAAATTGTGGAACTGCGTAATCAGAAGGGATTATCACAATAGGAATTGGCAAAGCTTACGGGAACAAGCCAGCAGGCGATTTCGAGAATAGAGAGCGGCGAGTATGAGGGATTCACGCTCAAAACCTTGGAAAAAATCGCTGAAGCAACCGGGATGCGGGTTAAAATTGAGTTCATTGCGGCATAGTCTGCTAAAGGATAGCTCGCTGTAATATAATCCCATATTCCGACGAATCGTCAGATGATATTCAACAAAAGTAACAAATACAAGTCTTCCGTTTGGATTTATTGGACAGTGCATTGAATGCGGAATGAAACGCGCAAATATTCAAGTATGAAAATCAGAAAAGATGTCTGTGAGCGTTCCTTCCTGAAATACGCACGCAGACATATATATGCGTTATACTAGACTTCTCTCCATAATCAATGTGCTGATTCCGACTTCTTCAATTTAAAAGATTTATTTTCAATTGACGAACATCAAAATATCCGTTAAAAAATTATAATAATATTATGAAAAAAAGAGGAACGTCATGATTTGTATCCGAGCCCTATCCTTAATTGTCATTTTCATTATTTTATCATCAACACCTTTCGCCCACGCAGCACGTGGTGTAGAGATAAAGAATAGAGATGATCTGAGCCATAAAAGTGGAAAACTGGGGGCCTACAGGGCCTTGGTAATTGGCATAAACGACTACAAAGACCCGAAGATCCCTAACTTAAAGACTGCTGTTAATGACGCCAAGGAATTTGCGAATCTACTTCAAACCCGTTATGGTTTCAAGGTTACTATGCTCTTGGACCGTCAGGCGACAAGGCAAGGGATCATGGATAAAATGCGAGAACTTGCTGCAAACTCATTACCTGACGAAAGTATACTAATTTACTATGCCGGTCATGGAGATTTAGACAGGGTTTTGAATGACGGTTGGTGGGTGCCGGTAGACGCAACAGGCGGGAATCCAGCAACTTATATTGACAATAATTATGTGCAGCGGGTCATGCGGGGCATGAAGGCAAGACATGTTCTACTTGTATCGGACTCCTGCTATTCAGGTACTCTCTTCGGTGAAAGTCGCTCTCTACCGACGGTTATAGATGACAGGTATTACATGAACCTCTATAACGAAAAAAGTCGTTGGGGAATGACTTCTGGCAACAAGACACCCGTTTCAGACAGTGGGTCGGAAGGTCACAGCATCTTTGCCTATCAGTTAATCAAGGCATTGAAGAAAAATGATCAGCCCTACATCACTACACAGGAGATTTGCGGCCGGATTGCGCCGATCATTGCCAACAACTCGGAACAACAGCCATTGTGCAGCCCGGTTCGAGATTCGGGCGATCAAGGAGGTGGTTTTGTTTTCGTGACCTCGACGACTGCTTCCTCTCCGTATTCCGATGCTTCTTATCTAAAGAAATCGGCACCACAGGCTGGTTATGATGAATTGGCACGGCAGAGAGAAGCTTTGGAGCGTGAGAAGCAAGAGTTGGCGCGCGAAAAACTAGAACTGGAGCATCAGAAAGCACTTGATGCTGAGCGGGAGCAACTTGCAGCGGACCGCCGCAAGCTTGAAGCGGAAAGGCAGCAATTGGCGGTGACGAAACGATCTTCTCCGCCCACAGCAGATGATAAAAAGATTGTCGGGGTATACAACGTCACAGGAACCAATCCCAACGGAACTACTTATCGCGGCATGTTGACACTCACCAGGAATGATGGAGCCTACGTGCTCGTCTGGAGGATAGGCAATTCATCCTACACGGGTACGGGTAACTTTCAGGGAGATGCCTTAGTTATCAACTGGGGCCAGAATTATCCAGTCATCTATAGCGTAGCTGAGGATGGCCGCCTAATTGGCACATGGAATGGCGGCAATGCTACTGAGGTTCTAACACCTGTAAAATGAATTTGTATCGTCGCGTGTACTTATATATGAGCCGGACTTAGGGTCTTGATAACGCATGTTTCTATCAGTAATCGATAAATTTACATTACCTTGGGTCTATTTGTTTGTAGCTGTTTTCAGTAGCAGTTCTTCCTGTCATACTCAGGTGGGGACGGGGGACGCCCTTAAGTAATTAAGTATCTCAGAGCGGTTTGCCTAAAAAAAGTTTACAGCGAAGGAATAAAAGCAATAATTTAAATACTTAAGGGCGTCCCGTATGGACCCGCCTCAAGTCTATCTCGGCAAGGTTAGCGACACGGAGGCTATCCGCTGGATGGATATCCTGCATGGCAAATAAGAAAGATTTGTTTTTGGTATAGGTAAATAGTTCTTTGGGGTTCTCAATAGAGGCGAAGATATACCAAAATAGCATATTACCCGCTTACGTGGTGCAATTTTTGTATGAACGTATATTGCTGTTTCTGTGGATGAAATGTTGCATTCTGATGGGAGTATCGATGTGGAAAGCTTCTTCCTGAATGTGAGAGTTCAATATTTTCCACAGACTTGCATCCTTTCAAATTGTATTCGGTATTTTAAATCAAACAATAATCCACTGTAAAATGAGATAACTGGGGATAAAATAATTATTGACAGATTATACAACTGGATATATGCTTGTATGCAAGTAAATTGAAAGCAAGCATTTAGGTGAGTAAAATGAACGCTAACGAATGCATATTTTTTCAATTCGCCAAACTCAGTCAGCTGGGAACAAGAATTTGGGGACAAAAAGTATCTGATTTAAATATTACAGCAGTTCAAGCAATGATTCTTCGTCGTCTTTATGAAGAAGATGGCATAACTTCTATTGATCTTGGTAAAAAGACCGAGCTTGACAGTTCTACCATAACGGGTATCCTTGATCGTCTTGAATCTGCATGTTTCATTGCAAGAAAGAACAATCCCCATGATCGACGTTCAATTTTGATATATTTAACTGAGAAGGGAAAAATTACAGGAAAGGAAATTGATAAGCGAATGGACGAAGCTAATAGGGATTTTTTTAAAACAATTAGTAGGCAAAAAGAAAATGAGTTCCGAAACATTATTAGTTTGCTCCGCAACCAAAATATGTAATTTTTTTTGCATACGTTGCTTGTATACAAGTAACATGTATGGGAGTTAATCTAAAAACTAAAAAACGGTACTCTTTAACAAGAATCTGTTTTATTAAGACTTAGGAGGAATTTATGAGGTTATCAGAAATTATCAAGAGAAGACGAAGCGTAAGAAAATTTAAATCGGATCCGATATCCAAAGACTTACTGGAGAAGATTATGGATCTTGCTACTTGGGCTCCATCGGCAATGAACAGGCAGGATTGGCATTTTGTTATCTTACAAGGTTCTCAAAAGGATGATTTTCTAAAAATTTCGACTACTGCATTTGAACATTTCAAGCCGGTTTTAGAAAAAAACTTTAAGGATAAACCAAAAATCATCGAAGGAATGAAAATTTTCTTTGAGACCTATGGCAATGCTCCCGTGATCATTATGGCCTATGCCGGAAAACTTCCAACAGGGCAGGATGATGTATGGAGTGTCTCTCTGGCCGTCCAAAACCTTATGCTTTCTGCTTATGAGGAAGGGTTGGGTACGGTATGGACTGATGGCGTTGTCTTTACCAAAGAAAAAGAAATTAATGATCTTATCGGCATCAAGGATAGGAAACTCGTTTGTGTTATCCCTATTGGATACCCTGCAGAGGAACCTAAAGCACCGCCAAGGAGGGAAGGGAGAATTCAGTGGATAGGATTCTGAATAGGCAGACTACTTAAACCGAATAAAAATAATTAAAGGAAATATCTAATAAAATTTATCAAAAAGGAGGAGTAAAAATGAATAATGATTCTTTGGTGGTTCTTTGGACAAGCGGAGACAAGGAAGTCGCAACAAAAATGGTGTTCATGTATACGCTAAATGCCAAAAAGAAGAATTGGTGGAAGGCTGTTATCTTAATAGTTTGGGGACCATCTTCAAAGCTGCTGAGCGAAGACGCCGAACTACAAAAGAAGATAACAGAGATGAAGAATGAAGGAATTAAATTGGAAGCCTGTAAGGCTTGCGCAGATCAATATGGCGTTTCAAGCATTCTTGAAAACCTCGGGGTCGAAGTAAAATATATGGGGGTTCCTCTAACAGATTACATCAAAGGAGAGCATCATATATTGACCTTTTAAGCACTGGAAGAAAGCCATATTGGAGCATGACCTCCCCCCTAAAACTGTTCCATCTTCGAGGAGAAGGCTACCTCAAAATGAAGAACTGCTAACTAGTCAATAAAACGTCAACCATCATAAAATTGCAAGACTTAACCCGTAATAAACAAAATCGATGAACTCTAATTTAACATGTGGTATGAGTGTCAGGGTCAGGTTAACAGGTCACGGCAGAATTACGCCGCAGTATGGTCGCTACCGGATGTGCTAATTTGAGAGCAACGAAAATGTCAATCATAAGCTCCGTCATGTAAAAGAACAAATCAGCCATTTTCAGAAAGGAGTATAACCAATGAGTCAGGAATTGCCAACAGTATCTGAAATATACGTTAAGGGACAGACCAATATGGAGAAGATCGAAGTTAAGTTACCTTTTTCCCTCGGCACTTATACATCTGCCATTCCTAACGCCACCCGTAATTACCTTGATTCCCTTTTTTTTACCCCCTGTTTTATTGATACCGCTGAGGCTGATACTAGCATTACTCTCTTTGGTCAAAAGCTAAAAACTCCCGTTTTTTGCTCCGCGCTTTCAAAATATCCCTTTATGTCAGATAACTGGGCAACCGATGTTGCTACCGGAATAGCAAAAGCCGGTTCCCTAATGATGTTAGGACTGGGTGGATCTGATGAACTTCAGAAAGTAATCGATACCGGAGCACCCGTAATCAAAATTGTCAAACCATATCGTCGTACCGAATTAATCTACGAAAAGATTCATGATGCTGAGAAACGCGGTTGTATCGCCGTTGGTATGGATGTCAGTCATGCACTCGGACGGTTACGAGGAGACCGTGTAGATGGAACAGACATGCGTGGCCCTCAGACCTCGGCAGAATTAAAGAAAATAATCGCCTCGACCAAATTACCTTTTATCATTAAAGGAGTCCTTAATCTCTCTGATGCCGAGAAGGCAGTAGCCATTGGAGCGGCTGCTGTATTGGTTAGTAATCACGCCGCTAATTCCTTTCTTTTCGGTCTTCCTTCTCCTCTAGCACTACCTCCCATCGCGGAAAAAGTAGGCAAGAAATTAGTAGTGCTGGTGGATAGTGGTTTTAAAACGGGAAATGATGCTCTTAAAGGACTGGCACTGGGTGCCAAGGCTGTGGGAATGGGCAACCCAATCGTCATGGCTTTGATGGCTGATGGTGCTACTGGAGTGGAAAACCTTCTTAACCAAATCACAGCAGAATTACACCGCAGCATGGTCGCCACCAATTGTGCAAAATTGGTGGATATTAATAAGTCAATTCTGACTACAGTTCGCTAATTTGTTCTTTATGGGGGAATTATTCGGGTAACATAACATTTAATTTAACACATCATTTTCCAAAGGGATTCTAGCGATATCAGCACCATTGGACCATGCGGTAGTTCTATTTTCTGATCGAAAGTTGACAAGTGATATTACGAATTAATGTCAATATTGTGATCATCGTTTTATTGTTTCCCACGGTAAGGGGAGTGATCTTCGGCTAATTTCCGGCGCTACTGCGTCCGATAAATTATTCGTTGTTGCCGCTAGCGATACCTAAGTATTGATCAAACATTTTAAATGTAAATCATCAAAAAAATTATTCATGATGTTTATTTGTTTGTAGGTGCACAGAATAGCCAGTGCAAATAATTTTCTTAAGTAGTACCGATTTAACTCTGCGACAAAAAATCATCAACCTCGCTTGTTCACTTCAATAAATAATGCATAGTCCATCCGGGCAATGAAGAACGTTGATAAATAGTTTCAACTAAGCATTTACGCCGGCTTCGCGTCGCAAAAACTCTTAGAACGTTATGGTTGTCAGGGCAAGGTTTAATTGGACGTTGTCTGTAAAGTAAAACATGGGTTCGGTCATTTAATTACAAAATGTTTCCACTTTTCTGATTGCCGTAGTCGGGCAAACCTTCACGCATTCGCCGCAGTTGGTGCATTTCTCCGGGTCGATTTTCGCGAGCGGCGCTCCTTCCATGCTGATGGCACCGGCGGGGCATGTCTTTACGCACTTGGTGCAGCCGATACACCCGACATCGCAACTTTTCTTGGTTACCGGTCCCTTGTCCTTTGACCGGCACAACACCGAATAGTTTTTGGATACCGGAATGAGTTCAATCAGTTTCTTGGGGCACGCATCTATGCACAAACCGCAAGCCCGGCATTTGTCCTGTAAAATTACGGCCACTCCTTCGACAATGGCAATCGCATCAAAGGGGCATACCCGTGCGCAGGTTCCATTGCCGAGACAACCGTATTTGCAGGATTTATGACCGCCGAAAATCTGCGCCGCCGCCGAGCAGTCTTCGATTCCGTAATATTGGTATTTTGCTCTGCTTAACGCACATGTTCCGTTACAAAGCACCCGCGCTGTTTTACGCTCGGTTTTCTCCGTTTTGATTCCCAGAATATCGGCCAGCTTTTCGGTGAATTCATCACCGCTTGCCGGGCAGGCGTTTCCGGAGGCTTTTCCTTCGACAATGGCGGCGGCAAGGCCGTCGCAGCCGGGATATCCGCAGGCGCCGCAATTTGCTCCGGGCAGAGCTGCGCGTACCCGGGCGATACGTTCGTCTTCCTTCACATGAAAAACTTTTGCGGCATAGGATAATCCTATTCCGAAAACAATACCCATTATGCCGATAATTGCTGCTGCCAGGATGATTTCATTCATGAGAGTGCCTTAATTTATTTGATAAGCCCCTGGAAACCGAGAAAGGCAAGTGACACAAGCGATGCCGATATAAGCGATATCGGAAATCCTTTCAGGTTCTCCGGAATATTGGAAAAAAGATCCATCCTTTCCCTGATTCCGGCAAAGAGAATAAGTGCAAGGGTGAAGCCGATTCCGGCAAAAGTGCCGTAGAGTATTGCATTGACGAGATCAAAGCCTTTCTGGACATTGATAATGCAGACAGCCAGGATCGCACAATTTGTCGTGATCAAGGGCAGGTACACGCCCAGGGCGTTATAAAGAGTCCGGCTTGTTTTCTTGATGACCATTTCCACAAACTGGACCAGGGCCGCAATTACCAGGATGAAGGTAATCGTCTGGAGAAACTCAATATTGAACGATTCCAGGACATATTTCTGAATCAGCCAGGTAAACGCCGATGCCAAGGCCATGACAAATACTACCGCGATGCCCATGCCCCAGGCCGTTTTAATTTTTTTCGAAACCCCGAGAAACGGACAAATCCCGAGAAAGCGCACAAGAACAAAGTTCTCAATAAGTACCGCTGCGAGGAATGATGTTACAATCTGTTCTATCATTTGCCACCCTCTCCGGAATCGTATTTCCTTTTACACGGCGCGCCGCAGGAGGTGCAGCCGATTGTTGTAATTTTCTTTTTGGAGAAAACATTGACCACTCCGATCAGAATCCCGAAAGCGAGGAATCCTCCCGGAGGAAGGATCATGGCAAGAGCAGGGCTTACGGCTGATCCGTAAAGGGCGATGCCGAATATTGAACCGTTGCCGAGAATTTCTCTTGCTCCACCCATGATGATAAGCATGATAGTGAAACCGATGCCCATGCCCAAACCATCGGCGGCCGAATCGATGACGGAATTTTTGTTGGCGAATGCTTCCGCCCGCGCGAGAATAATGCAGTTCACGACGATGAGCGGTATGAAAATGCCCAGCGCCTTGTCTATTTCCGGCACGTATGCCTTGAGCAGCAGCTGCACTATCGTTACAAATCCGGCGATAACCGTTATATAGGCTGGGATGCGCACCGTGTCGGGAATAACGCGCCGCAGCAGTGATATGACGATATTGGAACCGATCAGCACGGCCATTGTTGATATGCCCATACCGAGCCCGTTTATCGCGGAAGTCGTTACCGCCAGGGTGGGGCAGGTTCCTAAAACAAGACGGGTCGTCGGATTTTCGTCGACGATGCCGTTTTTAATTATATGAAGAAGACTCATTTAATTCACCGCCTGTGTTTTTATAAGTTTCCGGGCACAATCTGCGGCAGCTTGTACGGCGCTGTTGACTGCCCGCGATGATATGGTAGCTCCGCTTATCGCCTGAATCTGGTTTCCGGCGGGCGGTTTTTTTACAAGCTCAAAACTTTTTTGAATGTTCTTTCCGGTGTATTGAGTTATAAAAGGAGCCTCCGCCGCTTTGGTGCCGAGTCCCGGTGTTTCTTTGTTTTCGCCAAGCTTTACTCCGGTGACTGCTCCGTCGATGCCGATACCGACGGTTACATCGATTGGTCCTCCGTACCCTTTAGGCGATACAGTGAAGACAAAGCCGGTGGTTTTCCCGGAATTTATTCCTTTAAATGCGGCTGTTATAATATTGCCTTTATCCGGTATTATCCCGGATAGTTTTATCTCTTCAAAGCTTTTGGCATCTTTTAGTACTTCCGACTTTTTGAGCTCCGCCGCCTCACGGATTCGCTGGGCGATCGGATCCTTGGTCAGATTGTTTACATAGGACAGGCACAATCCCGTTATCGTACAGATTATAAAAAGCGCAATTGTTGTTTTGATAATGTCACGCATGGATTTTGCTGCCTCCGAAACTTTTCGGTAAGGTATATTTATCGATTAATGGTACGGCAAGGTTCATAAGCAGTATCGAGTAACAGACGCCTTCCGGGTAGCCGCCGTAAAGGCGGATGACCGCCGTGAGAATCCCGCATCCCGTTCCCATAATAATCTTCCCTGCGGTTGAAACAGGTGATGTCGTGTAATCAGTTGCCATGTAGAATGCTCCCAGGATCAACCCGCCGGCAAAAACATGGTAGAGAAAATTTCCCGAGAATAATGAATCGCCGCCCAGTATCCAGGTCATCAAAGCGACGGTGCCGATGAAAGTAAGAGGTATCTCCAGGGTTATCACGCGCCTTACAACAAGATAAACCGCACCTATAAGCAGCGCGAGCGCCGATGTTTCACCCAGGCTTCCCGGAACGTTGCCGAGAAACAGGTTCGTTATGGCGGGAGGAATATCCGTGACGACTTCACCGCCTTTTTTAATGATGGCCAGCGGTGTTGCCGATGTTGCCGCATCAACGGCTGTTTTTGTCCAGGTAGTCATTGCCACCGGCCACGATGCCATAAGAAAGGCGCGGGCGGCCAGCGCCGGATTGATAAAGTTCATACCCAGACCGCCGAAAAGCTGTTTGGTGATAATGATGGCAAAGACGCCGCCTGTTGCCGCCATCCACAGCGGAAGTGACGGAGGAAGGTTAAAAGCCAGCAGGAGCCCCGTTACTGCAGCGCTGTAATCGCCGATGGTGACGGGTTTTTTCATTACTTTGTTGGCGACATATTCCGCAAGCACACACGAAATAATGGTCGTTAGAATCAAGAAAACGGCATTAAGCCGGAAAAAGTATAGAGATGCCAAAGTAGCCGGAACAAGAGCTATGAGGACATCTCTCATGATTATCGACGTTGTCTGTCCGCTCTTCAGATGAGGAGACGAACCGGCAATCATGCTCGGATCATTCGGGTTCACTTTATATCCTTATTAATTGAAATCATAAAAAATACGGTCATTCTCTGTTATTTTTTCGCTTTATGGGCAAGTTTTCTCAATTCCGCCTTGGCATAGCGTATCGACTGAACGAGATGACGCGAAGCCGGGCAGACAAAGGAACAGCACCCGCATTCAATGCAATCGTTTACTCCGTATTGAACGGTGTCGGAAACCTGATTTTTTTCCACGCAGCCGCTGATAAAAAGAGGCGCGAGGTTCATCGGACATGCTTCCACGCATTTGCCGCATTTTATACACACGCTCTCGGCCGCCATAGTTGCATCTTTTTTATTAAAAGCAAGAAGAGCATTGGTTTGCTTGACGACGGTGTTGGTGAGCGAAAACTGGGCGACTCCCATCATGGGCCCGCCCATGATTATTTTATGCGGCTCTTCCTTGAACCCGCCGCAGAAGTCGAAAACATCCTGAAGCTGTGTTCCGATCAGCACTTCCAGATTCTTCGGCTCGCGCACGGCCGAACCGTCGACCGTAACCTTCTTTTTAATAAGAGGCATACCGGTTTTGATGTATTGGGCGATAAACGATGTTGTACTCACATTATGGACCAGTGCGCCTATTTCCGAGGGCAGCTTGCCGGCGGGAACAATGCGGCCGGTTATTGCATAGATGAGCTGTTTCTCGCCGCCCTGCGGATAACGGGAAGGCAGCTTTACTACCCGGATTGCGGAATTCCCGGCCAGCAAAGAACAAAATTTTTCTATTGCTTTGGGCTTGTTTGATTCAATGCCGATGAAAGCATTTTTAATGCCCGTGAAATTCATGATGATTTCCGCTCCTTCGATGATACGGAGTGGATTATCAATCATCTCACGGTAATCCGATGTAATAAACGGTTCGCACTCGGCGCCGTTGATAATCAACACATCGACGGGCTTATCGGGAGGAGGAGAAAGTTTGATGGCGGCGGGAAATCCCGCACCACCCAGACCGACAAGCCCGGACTCGCGGATTGCTTTAAGGAATTCTTTTTTATCGGTACAAACAGGTGGAGCCACGAGCTCGTGCACAACCTGTAATCCGTCGGATTCGATTTCAACCGACATGACATCAGTTCCACCGGCATAAAGAATCGAACGGATGTCTTTTACTGTTCCCGATACGCTGGAATGAACCGGTACAGCCATGGGAGATTCCGCATCGCCGATTTTCTGTCCGACTTTGACATAATCTCCTTTTTTTATGAGCGGCAGACAGGGCGCGCCCAGATGCTGCACCATCGGGAAAATAAGCGTTTTGGGGACGGGCATCGTAATGACTTCGCACTCTTCAGTCCGTTTTGTGTGAGGAACAGGCACTCCGCCTTTAAAAATTTTCAGTGCCTCGGTAATATTCATAATAGCCTCTGTTCACTGCCTCGTATCAATTCTTCATCGGTAGATAACTTCCGCGCTGCAGTTGAAATTTTTTTGCAAACCTTCTGTGGCATAAATTGCGCCGTCGTTTTTAATTAATACGGCTTCGGTTCCTTTTATTTTCTTAATGAGCTTTATTCCCTTATCCAGTCCGAGAATGAAAATCGTCGTGGACAGTGCGTCGGTATCCAGTGAAGAATCGGCAATAATGGTTACGCTCAGCAAATCCGATTCCGACGGATAGCCGGTTCGGGGATCGATTATATGGTGGTATTTTTTACCGCCTGCGGGGAAAAAACGTTCGTAAGCGCCTGATGTGGAAACCGCTTTATCGGAAAGGCTTACGCTTCCTATATAAATCCCCCTCTTTCTTCGGGGATCCTGAATTCCAACATTCCAGGGGGTGCCGTCGGTGTTCAACCCCAGTACGCAAATATTCCCGCCAATATCGACGATGGCCGACTTTATTCCATGTTTTCCGTATATTTTTATTACTTCGTCGCCCGCATAACCTTTGGCGATGCCGCCCAAATCGACCATCTGGCCTTTGCGGGCCAGACGTGCGGAACAATCGTCTTTATATAAATGCAAATCTCTGTAATCAATAAGTGTGAGCAGTGATTTTATTTCCGCCGGCGACGGCACATCCGGCGATTCCGCCGTAACTTTCCATCTTTTTACGAGCGGACCAACCATGATGTTAAATTCACCGCCGGATAAGTGTGCATATTCAGATGATTTTGTCAAAAGGAAAAAAGTTTCCGGATGCAGCCGCACTTTTCCCCTGCCTGCGGAATTATTTAACAAAGAAATATCGCTGTCGGCCAGATAAAAACTGAGTATTTTTTCCAGTTCTCTAATTTTTGATATTGCTTCGGCTGCTGCGGCTTTGGAATTTGCGCCGTAAATTTTCTGGGTTATAACAGTACCCATGGCAAAATCTTTTGCTTCCACCACAGGTTCCGGTTTGTTACAGGAAAGAACAACGAGTCCCGCCAGCAGAATAGATAAAAGCGCCGCCTTCATTGGGACAACACGAATAAAATTATGTTTGGTACAAACATCCCCATGGATTTTTGCAAAACAGGCCATATTTTTTAACCTTTTTTCGGGGTCGGGCGACAGACAGTTCGTCATATGAACAGGTAATCTCAGTGGAGGCAAAATTAATATCAGCAGATGCAATGATTTTACATTGCCGGAAATCGGGGCACCAGTAAAAAATAAATTTTTCCTGTGGTGTTCTTTTTTAAAAAGACGGCAGAATCTGCTGCAAATTCAAAAGATGGCTGCGCATGCCTCTTTTTATTTTGGTGTAGGTATTTCTATCCTTCAATGATAAAAAACCGGCCATTTCCAGAGCCTTGGCAAAGAGAGTATCTGCCGGGTATATTGCCGAAACCACCTTCATCTTTAATGCTTCCTCTCCGCCGATTTTTTTGCCGGTTAAGGCCAGTTCCGCAACAGCATGCTGATCGGGCAATAATTTAAGAATCTGCTGCATAACCGGAGTAAAGGGAATCTTGATATCAACTTCCGGATAGCAGAAAAATCCGCGATCGGATCGCATCAGACGGAAATCAAAAGTGGCTGCAAGGAGCGCTCCGGCGGCAAACGCATGGCCGGTCAGGCAACAGACCGTGGGCATGCTCAGTAAGGCAAAACGCAGCAATAATTTGTCAAGTTGAAAGGCAAACAGGGGCCAGTAGCTTGTCGGTTTGGTTAAAATCCATTCCAGATCGATGCCGTTCGACCAGAATTTGGCATCTGTGCTGGTTACGAGCAGCGAGGTATTCCCGGAAGATGCTTCCAATTCGTCAAGATTGGCGTTGAATTCACCAATTACATCCTCCGTAAAGGTGTTGGCCTTGACGCCATTCGTCAAACTGAGAATGTATACAGAGCCGTCTTTTTTCAATTCCATTGTCGCCATAATAATTCTTTAAGCGCAAAATCGTTTTTTAGCTTCCGATAACTTGCTGAAGTGCTTCCTCTCTTCATCAATGACCTGATCCAGGGTCTCCTGCTGGGCAACCGGTACGAATCTTTTCATTTCATGGTAATAAAGGATGGAATCCAGTTCCCGGCGAATGGCAAAATCAAGCGCTGTTACGGTGTCTTTAATTTTTGCCAGTTCTTTATCCAGAGTATCTTTAGTAAAAATTATATTGTTGTCCACATAGTCATTCAGATATGAACTGTATTCACCCTCGTAACTTTCCTGCGGACTGTATTTTTCCATTTTGGCGAAAATACCTTCAAAAATCTTCTTATGATTCACTTCTTCCGAGGCCAGATGAGAAAAAAGCTTTTTTGCTTCTTCCTGTTTGGCGATCTGCTCCGCAAATTTGTAGAAAGCAAAACCATTTTCTTCAATTCTTACGGCGATTTTTACTATATCACTTGCTTCAAAAACATGCATAACAACTGCCCCCTAATTTTATTAAAGAATCTTGACTTTTCTCCTACGCTCAATTTTTTCAGGCTTAAAAAGCGCCAGGAAGTCAGATACGGGCTAAATTGAACACATTTTTATTCATAATGCAACCATTTTGCTCATACTAAAACCATTTCTTCTTCCGGAAATAATGGATCATATACAGGGCTACTGTGAGCATAACCCCTAAAACAACGAAATATCCCCAATACCATTCCAGTTCCGGCATATGCTTGAAATTCATGCCGTAAACACCGGCGATAAATGTCAAAGGCATAAAAATTGTGGCGATTATTGCCAGAACTTTCATTACTTCATTGAGCTTAATATTAACTGAAGAAAGGTAAATATCCAGCATGCTGGCGAGCATATCCCGGAAGTTTTCCACCGATTCGATGACGGTAATGACATGATCGGAAATGTCTTTGAAATAAAAGCCCGTAGATTCATTGATCAATTGAGATTCCGACCGCTCCAGTGAGTTAATCGCTTCCCGAAGCGGCCAGAGTGATTTACGCAGGATGATCAGTTCTCTTCTAAGGTCATGAATCGCCTGGAGCATCACCGGAGTGGTTTTTTTTACAATATCATTTTCCAGGACATCTATTTTTTCTTCCATATTTTCCAGAACAATAAAGTAGTTGTCGACAATACTATCGATGAGAGCATGTACAAGATAATCGGCGCCTGATTTTCTGATGCGGCCTTTGTTGCCGGCAAGTCGTTCCTTTACCGGCTCAAATATGGCGCTCTCTTTTTCCCGGAAAGAAAGGACAAAGTTTCTGCCCAGGATTATGCTGATCTGTTCGGAGGTTAAAGTGCCGTTACCATGGCCGTTGAAATTACGCAGAACTATATAAAGATAGTCGCCATAATCTTCCATTTTGGGACGCTGGTTGGTGTTGAGAATATCTTCCAGAACCAGAGGATGAAGACTGAAAACATTCCCCAGCTCTTCCATCAATTCCGTGTTTTGTAATCCGTCAACGGAGATCCAGGTGATTTCCGGCGCGTCTTTTTCCACGCGGACAGAGGTCAGTGCATTGATTTCTTTTTCCAGGAAAATATTTTCACGGTAACGGGTAAAAATAATTTTTGATTTTTCGGCATATGTATTGCCGATATGGACCAAGCTGCCCGGAGAGAGGCCGCTTTTTTTTGATCTTTTTAAATGAACCGGGTTCATGTTCATTCCTCAATCGAAGTTCTTTTTTTAACTTTTATGGCGGCATGGATAATGGGCGACTTACCGTCGGCGAAAAATACGCCGGCCGGCAGGCTGATTTTTAAGCCCAGCGATGTTGTCGAGGATATTCTCTGCAAGTCAATTGGTTCGGTTTCAATTTTTAGCTGCTCGGGCCGTAAACGGGAATCAACCAATACATTCACCGTGGGCGGAGTTAAGGTGATTTTCTGCAAAGAGAGATCATGAGGCAGAGAGTTGCGGGTGATAATATTTACAGACAGTGTGTGGGGAAGCAGCCGGGAGGCATAAACCCGGATTTTTTCGGGAGTTATAGCCACTACGGATAAGTTGGAGGGTGCGTTGAGCATATCCTTGGTCAGAATAAATTCCCGTTTCTTTTCCGTGATCGGCGACAAATCCAGAGACAATTTCAAGGAACGTTCATCAAACAACTGAAAAGCCTGGGCCGGTCCCTGGAGCACAACTTTTGCTTCCGTTACCTGCTGTTCGTCGATTTTCCAATTCTGGGGTATATTCTTATAATCGATCGGTATCATAAAATCGCGGCGGAGAATGTCTCTCTGATAACCAAAGGCAACCCATAAAATACAAGCCAGCACAATGGCGATTATTTTTTCCCGGGTGTTTTCCTTAAGCCAGGTTACAGGAGATGATGATTTTTTAACCGGGGTATTGCTGATGAAGAATTTTTCCAGTGCTTCGTGCAGTGCCGCAGCATTTTGTACGACGGTCAATTCTTCCTGCCGGGCCACTGATATGGTGCCTTTTTCTTCGGAAACAACAACACACAATGCGTCGGAACGTTCCGCAAGCCCCAGTGCCGCCGTATGACGCAGTCCGAGATTGCCGTATTGCATCGTGTTGACGGAAAGCGGCAGATGGCAGCCGAACATTGTTACCCTGTTGCCGTCAATGATGACTGCTCCGTCGTGACCCACGGAATGCGGGTCGAAAATGCTCTCGAGCAGGGGTGCGCTCACAATTCCGTCCAGAGCCGTACCTCCATTGATGTGGCGATCCAGCGGATCACCGCCCTGCAGAACAATTAATGCGCCAATGTTTTTTTTGGCCAGATTTACGGCGGTCTGGACGATAATCTCAGCGGTGCCTTCCAGTGCCGACAAAGGATGGATTTTTTTACGGATGTTTCCCAACATGGCCAGTCTTTCAAAAAACCCGCGCAGATCTTCCTGAAAAATGACAACTAAAACGAAAAGCAGAATGGCGAAAAAGCTTTGCAGGACGATAGTGGTCAGATAAAGCTGAAAAAAACGGGCGGCTATATAAATGCCGCCTAAAAGAAATATACCGATAAGAACAAAACGGGAGGCCCGAGTTTTAAACCAGGTTAAGAGAGCGAAAATCATTGCCGCGATGATTACTATATCCAGAATATCCTGAATCCTGACGCTGCGAATAAATGTCAGTATGGAATCGGGAACGGCCATGATCTCTTCCTGTATGTTGATTAACGTGAGCTATTTTGCTTTCTTGCGACAACATAACAATCCTCAAAGGTTGTCCGGAAAGCGGTAAAGATATCCAATGAAAAAACTTATATAGAAAATGCCGGACAAGTGTCAAGTAAGATTAATAAAATGTGCCTGCTTACTTGAGAGCAGAGGCATTTTGAATTTGACAGAGTTTACTTATTTAATTTATCATGTACCTGAAAATAAAACGCAGGGGGGTATTTATGAATCGATTAGCGCTGGCATTGATTCTTTGTTTTGTAACGGCCTCATTCGCTTTTGGAGATGAGGTGAAAAATATTACATCTGCACTCAAGGATAAGGCGACAAGTACGGCCAAAGAAACCGCCAAAGAGGTCGTCGATGATTCTACTATCACGGCGGAAGTTAAAGCAAAGATATTTGCGGCTGATTCACTCAAGGATGAAAAGATAAAAGTTAGTACTGTCAACGGAATAGTAAAACTTGCGGGAACGGTAAAGACCAAGCAGGCAAAAGGGGCGGCCACCAAAATAGCCAAAGCGGTAAAGGGCGTTAGATCGGTCAGCAATCAGATAACCATAGAGAAATCAGCCGGGAAAAAGTAAGAAATTGCGCCGCAGAGAGTTTGTCTTGTCGGATTATTCCGGGAGGCGGATTGAAGGCAAGCTAAATGTTTTGCTCCGCTCGTTTTTATATTGCCGATTGTCTGCAGATAACGAAGAATACCGATCATTATTCAGGGCAAGAAGCTGTCCTGAACGATACGGGCGGTGCTCCCGTTGAAATATCCGATTAAAACCGGTCCGCCGACAGGTTGGAAGTGCCGGGGAAAATAAATCTTTTTCCGGTCTCCCTGCCACGACTGCCGCGCCGGTCCGATTACCAAAATGGAACCGCCGGTCCCGGTGTGAGCAGATCGTAAATTTCCGTAAAAAAACCTCCGGCGTATACCGGGTCTTGTTGCCCATCCCCATGGATGCCGAGGCCGGTTGTTAAAACAGCGCTGCTGATGCTTGTAGAGAAGACAATAATTTCCCTGCGGCACATGCTTTTTTAAGCGTTTTCTTCGGTCTTTGTCCTTTTTGTAGTAAATCCGCCGGCTAAGCCGAAAATCGCCAATATCAGCACGGCAAGAATCAGCACGGCGGTAATAATCCCCGGCAGTTCCAGCATCTTAACGACAATCATTGCAGCGATTGCACCGAATCCTGATATAATGGAAATCAATATTTGTTTCATTGCTCAACTCCTTCTTTTATAGAAAACACACGGTCCAAGCATTAATAAATATACAAGTAAGTGTATGTTCACTATAATTTAGTTAATATTTACTTACATAATAGTAAATGATAACTAACTTGTCAATATGTTTTTCGCAGACATTTTTCCGCCGCGCGGCTTTCCAGATGATGTTTTCTTTCCTTTATTGATGTTTGCCGGTAATTAATGTATGAAAAAACATTCGATTTTTAAGGAGGGTATGTTGATGAAATCCGCTGTGGAAAGAATGATGATTATTTCTCTCCTTTTTACCATTTTGCTGGCAAATCCAGTCCAGGCGTCTCCGGAAAACCGGTTGGCGCTCGTTATCGGCAACAGCACTTACAGTACCGGGCCGCTCAAAAACCCTGTAAATGATGCATCCGATATTGCCGTTGCCCTGCAAAAACTCGGGTTTACGGTCATCCTCAGGAAAAACATCAACCTCAAGGATATGGAAAGCAGTATCGCGGATTTCGGGAATCGTCTGAAACAGGGAGGTGTCGGCCTGTTTTATTTTGCCGGTCACGGCCTTCAGGTAAACGGTATAAATTATCTGGTTCCCGTAGACGCGAGAATCGGCAAGGAATCGGATATTAAGTACGAGGCGATGGATACGGGTAAAGTTCTTGATGAAATGGCCAATGCCGGAAACGGCTTCAATATCGTGATTCTGGATGCCTGCCGGGATAATCCTTTTTCCCGGCAGTTCCGTTCTGTAAGCCGGGGGCTTGCTGTTGTGGGCAGCGCTCCCAAAGGATCATACATATCTTATTCGACAAGTCCGGGTCAGGTAGCGCTTGACGGCGACGGGCGCAACAGCCCCTTTGCCGCGGCATTTATGCAATTCGTCAAGGAACCCGGATTAAGCATTGAACAGGTTTTCAAAAACGTCCGGCACCGGCTGGGCCGGGAGACTGAAGGTAAACAGGTTCCCTGGGAGCTTTCTTCCCTGGAAGGAGACTTTTTCTTTGTTTCCGGAGAAAATAAAAAAGCTTTATCTTTGCGGGATTCAGATGACGGTAAAAACAATGCTGTGATCCGTGGCAAAACCTCTCAGGACAGATCATCCTTTGCCGGAGAGGCCGTTTGGAAGGATACGGGAACCGGCATGGAATTTATCCTGGTCAAGGGAGGGTGTTTTTCCATGGGGGACGGTTTTGGCGACGGATTGCCTTCCGAAAAAATCCTTCATGAAGTTTGCGTGGATAATTTTTATCTGGGTAAATATGAAGTAACTCAGGGTCAGTGGAAAAAAATTATGGGGGCAAACCCTTCTCATTTCAAGGATTGTGGTGATAACTGCCCTGTGGAAAGCGTAACCTGGGCGGATGTGCAAACCTTTATTGCGGAGATAAACAATCTGAGCGGGCAGAAATACCGTCTGCCCACGGAAGCAGAATGGGAATATGCCGCCCGCGAAGGCGGTAAAATGTTAAAATGGGCCGGGACAAGCAATGAAAAAAAGCTTGGCGATTATGCCTGGTATGATGCCAATTCCGGTGATAAAGCACATCCTGTAGGCCAGAAAAATCCCAATGCCCTGGGATTTCATGATATGACCGGCAATGTCTGGGAATGGACGAGTGACTGGTACTTGGAAACATTTTATACCAAAAGCCCCCGGGAAAATCCCCGCGGTGCCGAAGCAGGTACGAACCGCGTATTGCGGGGCGGCTGCTGGCTGGACAGGCCTTACGATATCCGCTCTTCCATGCGTTTTTCCTTTGCACCGCAGGCAGGTTTTAAAAGCATAGGATTCCGTCTGGTGAAGGCGGCCGGTAATTCCAACTGAAATTCAATCCGTACGAAAAATTTCGTTAAACACAAGGGAGATATTAATGACTAGATTTTTCCGCAGAACAAAAACACGTTTTTCCCTTCCGGTTTTGGCGTTGGGGAGTATGATATTTTTGTTTTTCATAAGCGCAGCCGGGGTTTTTGCCGCCGGGCAATGTACACCCGGCACTCCCGTTAATTCCCTTTCCCGTCAGCCGTCCTCCGGGGACTATTATTATCTGGGGATGGGCGATAAGGACGGCAAGGTTGTCTGCGGCGGGAAAAGCGGCACTCCGGCCGCCGATCTTTTTATGTACGGAAAATTCAAAACCGATTGGGGCGGAGTGGAAATAAGATTTTCCAACTCCGCAGCGACGCAGCCGGACGGCAATGCTCCGGTGGTAGGCGTTGCCGGTCAGGCTGACGCGGGCAAAAATTTTAAAATAGTCAACATTCCCGATGGGGCCGGGCTTAAACTTACCGACAGTACCGCCTATATCTGGGGACGGATTCCCGGAAACGACAGTTTCTACCTGATCGGCAGCTGGAAATATGTCGTGGTACAGCCGCCCGCCTTTACCGGGCTGGAAGATGAGAATAAAAAGAAGCTGGACAGCGTTGATCCTTCCGCTGTGGGCGGTGGTACCGGACAAAAGCCGGTTTATATGAGAATGAGTAATTACAGCTGCGACGATTATAAAAAAGTGGTTCCCGGTTTATTCCTGTCCGCCCAAAACAGCGGATTTACATATGATGGTGATGTGAAAGACAAGGCCGGTCCCGGCAAAAAAACAGGGGTCTTTGGTACACGCAATTGTCTGACTGATGATAAAGGTGCGAAAGTGGAAATAATAGCTGTTCCGGCTCAAACTTCGACTATTCCGTCGCTGCCCGATACCGCCTATATCTGGGGGAATTTTCCGCCAAGCAAGGCTTACAATATGGTCACGGCCGTGAAATTCGATGCGGGTTGCCTTGAGGTGCCTCCCGATCAAAGAAAAACAACGCTGGGGAATGCTTTTGTGAAAAAAATCAGGCAGGTTCCCGCCGCCCAGAAGGAAATGCTGGACCAGCTGAATCCCGCGCCTGTTCTTTTCGCGAGTAAAATTCCCGTAAATAATGCGCCCTGGACGACGAATTCCTACGGAGAAAAAATGCCACCCCGCGTACACTCCTGGGCGAGCGCAATGACCTGGGCCAATAACGATCCCGCGGTCAGCTATTTTATGGACGGCGGAGCCAACGCCAATAAGGCCTGGAAGCCAAGGCAAAGCCCCGTCTATGCGGAGCCTTTGATCGCCTGGTACAGCAATCAGCCCCGCAATGCCTCCGGCAGCTATAAAGACAGCTATATCGTTCACGGTTATCTTACCCAGAATGATCAGCCCGTTACCAGCGCGATGAATACCGATGTTTACGGACCGGGATTTCATCTGGGAACGGCGACTCCTTCGATTATGAGCGATGTGGTTTACAGCGCCCAGACGGCTGCCGACACTTACAATTACGGGGGGAGGGGAGTGCACGGAAAGAACGAATATTCAGTTGGACTCGATCCTCTGGGAATATGGAGAGAAACGCTGGTTGTGTTTCCTTCCAAATCCGCCGATCCCTATAATCCTGTTTTTTATCCGGTCAATCCCATAACGCTTGCCCAGGGTGATTTTGATGTCGTTTTCAGTATGGATGATGTTCGTCCCTATATCGATGCCGATAATCCTTACGCTGAAAATTACCGTGATCCGACCTATGAACGCACGGACTATCTGCAAATGAGCATTGCCCAGGGATCGCCTTACGCCCAGTTTACCGTGCATGGATCGGAAGCGGTGACTATCGGGGCGGTTTATCTGCCCGGATATTTACAGCCGGGGGATCAGGGCTATGTGCAGGGATCGGTTGCCGGGGGCATTACGGATCCTCAGGATATGCCGGTGGGAGGGGGCCTTGTGCGTTATCAGATAATTTACCAGCAGGTGAATTCCCTGCCCAACTCCAACGCCGAAGACAATACTGCGGCCAGGAAGAGCAATTGGGTGAGTTTTGCCGTAATCTGGGATCCGGCAAAAATAAAAGCCGCAAAACTTACGCCCAACACCAGAAAAGCAGGCGCTGATAAAATGACCTACTACAGTTTGCCTATTGCCGATCTGGAAAAACCCTATTATTTTGTAGTGGCGGCGCTCCCCAACCAGACGCAAAATAATGTTGATCCGGCCAAAGTCGACTTTGATCGGATTACGGCGAATGCGTGGGCCCGGGAACTTGCGCCTTATGCCTTCAACTATTATCAGGGGCAATCGGCGGTTTCGTTTTATGTCGGTAAAAAGAAAGACGGAGTGACAACTACTCCCAATGAAGTAAATGTATATTATGATCCCAACCTGCAAAACGTGGGACCGGTGAAGGAGCAGGGTAAAACGGTTTTTCTGCTTCAGCCGCACCAGTATTCCCGCAATTTCCGGGACGGCAGACTGGGCGAAGACAAGAAACCGGGCCGCATGCCGCTTAATGCCACATCGGATTTTCTTCTGAACGATCCCCGGTACCGGAACAAAAAATACTGGATTGTCCGCGGACACCTCGAGGCTTATGCGGATAAGAGTGTTGCTCTGACTTATTTGATGCCTTCCATCCTGCCGTATTTCCCGGGTACGCTGCTTACCGGGAAAACGCAAACCGGAGCAGGCACGGCGGAGAGTTCACTGGGTAAACTCTCTTCGCAGAGCCTTAATCTCAACGATTTTGCTTATGGACTGGTAAGCGGCCAGAGCTATCCCTGGATGAGAGAAAGCGGTCCGGCCGGTTCCAAATTCTGGCTCAAACAAATGGGCGACGCTTACGCTACGGGCCAGCCTCTTTATCATTCGGCAAAATTGCTCAATATTCTGACCGGTCTGACTCAAAATGCGGTGCCTGATTGGTATAAAAATACCGGAAAAGACTGGCTTGATAAAAAGGCGATGATTACCGATCTGTATAATCAGATTTCCGCGGTTTTCAATGCCGGTGAAAGCTCTACACCTTCTTATTTTTCCTGTAAATCGTGTCCGGTTGCAAGCAGCGCCGGGAGCTGTTTAGCTTATCCCGGCAATAAATGTTCTTCGTACGTTTATGCCTATTACGATGAGGCCACTCACCATTTAATCCTCTATCCCTCGGGCACAGTGCCGTCTTTCGGGCGTCCCCAGTCCTATAATTTGAAAAATCAGGCCATCGATGCTTTCGGAATCGCCACCGAATTGGGGGACAGCGTCTTTACTTACGGCTATCACATTGCCGCAGCCTCGCTTTTAGCGATGGCTCTCCAGAATCCGGCAAACAGCGGATATTTTACTGAAGAACAGAAAAAGTGGTTTGATCAGGACCATATGGGACCGGCCATCGACCTGATGATTAAGGATCTCGCCTATGCCGATACGGCCTCCGGCAGTAAAATTCCGTGGTGGGCATCTCAGTCCGACTATCCTTTCCCGCGCCTGGAAACGATGGATCTCTGGACGGGAATAGCCTATACCGACGGTTTTCAGCTGGGCGGCCGGGCGGAATTCGGCAAACAGCACAATTCTGCTCAGGAAACCCAGATAGCCTGGGCGGGAATTCATTTATGGGGTAAGGCAACGGGTCGGAAGGAAGTGGCCGACCTTGGCGCTTTTCTCTATACCCTGGGTTCTTACGCGCATGATGCCTATTTTTACGGAGCGCTGGGGACTATGGTCCCGGATTTCTGTGCCGGAGACGGCAGCGGCGCTGATTATCAGGCATGCAACCGGAAATGCGGAGGAGATGCCTTTGCCGCCGATTTTTCCGCAAACGGTGATTTTATCCCGCGGGCGACGGCAAATCTGGCGGGCGGAAAACCGGCAAACTGGGCGACCTATCCGGATACCGATCTTTTTAATGCCGATAAAACCCGTGGTGCCGCCGCCTGGCAGCTGCAGCCCGCAACCGACGAGCAGGCCGGGAACGGAAAATACGATGAAAAAACATCGTCCTGCACGAGGCCTGTGCGGCCTTTCCTTTCCGCCGCCGTTTACCAGGGCCGGCAGTGGCAGCAGGGGGAAGACGGAGTTCCGGTGCTCAATACGCTGGTCAATCTGATCCTGCCTCTGGAGCCTTCGACAATGTCCATATTCCGGGACAGGAGATATATGAAAGAAGCGGCTAAAGGTGCGCTGCTGAACGGCGGCCTGCCTTATCTGAGCGCAAGTTACAGTGTGGTGAATAACTTGTTTTTTACGGGTCTCGGGCTTCCTTACTCGGCCAATGTTTTGTATCATGATCCGGCAAAAGACGGCACGTATCCGAAGGACCTTTCCACCTATGCGCCGCCGCCGCCGTTTATCAACTGCCAGGCGTTTCTCACGCTGAACAATAAGACACTGAACAATAGTTATAAAGACAAGACCGGTTATGCCTGGTTTTGGGAATTGCTCACGGGCGGAGGAGGCGACAAAAATTATCCCTGGGTCAACCTGCCCGTACCGGGCGCAAAAGACGTTACCTGCAAGGATGCCGGGGGTAAAAACATGACGGCCGCCGAGGGCCTTCCCACTTATATTGAAAAGTATTTCACGGTGGGCGGGGCTGTTGCCGGTACTTTTGTCGATTATTATTATCTGAACCGTTTTGGAGCTCCTGATTTCAATTATTATTGTAAGGCGGACGGAAATGATATTCTTCAGCCTTTGTGCATGGCGCTGTCCAAAGAGGCAGATCCGCGTCCCCAGGGATTTGTCGTCCACAATCCCAACGGAAAGGAGATCAAAGTGCGATTTTATCGCGTGAGCGATGATTCCGTTCTGGATCTGGATGGTAAAGGAAAAAAGGAGATAACGGCCGCGGCCTACAGCGACGTTTATCTGGATTATGCCGAATAAGAGAATTGTCAGGAGCAAAACTGAAGGAACACGGCAGAACAACATCTCTTCGGACGGAGATTGATTTCAGTTTCCGGAATGCTGGACGGATACATCTTTTCCATGATGTCCCGGGCAAAGGCGTTTATGGAAATTATAAAAAATAGAAAGAGGTGACGGTATGGCAAAAATAAATTTCAACATCGCGGGGAAGACCGCCCTCGTTACGGGCGGATCAAGAGGAATAGGCTTCGAAATAGCGAAGCGTCTTTCGGCCGGAGGAGTAAAAGTCGCGATCTGCGGCCGGAAACAGGATGCCCTGGAGGCAGCGCGAAAAGAAATCGGCGGCGATTCTCTTGCGGTAGCGGCCCACATTGCGAAAGAAGAAGATGTCGACAGGATGTTCAATAACATAATACAAAAATTCGGCCGGCTTGATATTCTCATTAACAATGTGGGGATGAATATATTCACACCGGCGATCGGCGAGATCGAAAATTCGCTCTGGCAGAAAATAATCGACTCCAACCTCAATGGAACCTATTACTGTTCGAAAAAAGCGGCGAAGCTGATGAAAGAACAGAAGTCCGGCAAAATCGTCAGTATCACTTCCACCGCGGGCACCAAAGCCTCTCCGGGGATGGGTGTTTACGGGATTGCGAAAGCCGGAATCGAGATGATGACAAAAGTGCTTGCCGCGGAGCTTGCCCCTTTCAATGTCCAGGTCAACGCCGTGGCTCCCGGCATGGTAAGAACCGATTTCAGCAAACCGTTCTGGAGCAATCCCGAATTTCTGTCTGTGCTGGTCTCCAGGATTCCGATGGGCAGGATCGCGGAAATTGAAGATATCGTTAACCCGGTGCTCTTCTTCGCATCAGAAGGATCATCATTTGTTACAGGGCAGACTTTGTTTGTGGACGGAGGAGTTACCGTTGTATGAAAAATAATTTTCCCTCCGGGTTCCAATCTAAGCCAGGTGGTTTTCCGGTGAAATTATGGAATGCAAAAAAGAATCCAATCTGAAAGCATGTAACTGTTCTTACGAGCCGTGCAGCAGGAAAGGGATCTGCTGTAACTGCATTGCGTATCATCTTCCTCAAAGGCAGTTGCCGGGATGCTTTTTTTCGGCTGATGCGGAAAGAACATACGACCGGTCATTTGAACATTTTGCCGATCTGGTGGCAAAACAGCGGGTGTAGCCGGATGCATAATCAGTAATTTTAATGAGACCCAAATTTCAGAAATTGAATCCGGCGCATGCCGGACGAAGTACATAACCTGATAACCTGAAGGTCACGCGAGGTCACAAACTGAAATTTGATGGTCGAATTATCCCCTAGGCGAAGCCAAGCGGGATAAATTTGGGTTTAATTCCCCGTTCCTTGGGGCGCAATTTCCTTTGGATACTACGCTGCTTGCGGCAGGGTAGTTCATTTGCCGGGTAATTATGATATTTACGGCCTCTCTATAAGGTGACAGCATGCGAAAACATCCATATTTCCCATATCTTAAGGAAGGCATGACGGCGGCGTGGCCCATCTGCTTGGGTTACGTGCCCATCGGATTGGCTTTCGGCGTTCTGGCTCACAATGCCGGTCTTGCGCCGTGGGAGATCGGGTTCATGTCTCTTTTCGTCTTTGCGGGCAGCTCCCAGTTTATCGCAGTGGCAATGATCGGCAGCGGTTCCGCCATTATTCCCATAATACTGACGACCTTTGTAGTCAATCTCCGCCATCTGCTGATGAGCTCATCGCTCGCCGTTTATCTTCAGCGTCTGAGTGCCGGTCGGCTTTCCCTGTATGCTTACGGTGTAACCGATGAGAGTTTCGCCCTGAACATGACCCGCTTCCGGGAAGGGGGCTGGGATTGGCGAAGAGCTTTGGTGTTAAACCATACGGCCAATGCGGCCTGGATTGTAAGCACAATCATCGGAGGCTATGGTGGACAATTCATTCCCGCCGGGGCCTTCGGGATCGATTACGCGCTGCCGGCCATGTTCATTTGTCTGCTTATCCTGCAGATTCGGGGTGGTCTGTATGTTCTGGTTGCCGTAATTTCCGGTGTACTGGCCGCTTCCTTCTCGTTGCTCTTTCCGGGCAATACCTACGTTGTGCTGGCGTCGGTGCTCGCAGCGACGCTCGGCGTATTTCTGCGGAAGGTATATGGTAAGGGAAGTGCAGGTAAGGAGGAATTGTGAATACGGACTATCTGCTGCTGGTGCTGGGCATGGGCATTGTGACCTATTTGCCGCGCTGGATTCCCCTGATTTTTCTGTCCAACCGCCGCCTGCCGGAATGGCTGCGGCAGTGGCTGGATTTTATTCCCGCCGCCATACTGAGCGCCCTGATTTTGCCCGCTTTGGTGACGACCGGGGAACCACGGCAGCTGAACCTTTTTCAGCCGGCCCTGCTTGTTTCCATTCCCACATTTATTTTTGCCTGGAAAACCCGTTCACTGGCCGGAACGGTGATAACCGGCATGGCTCTCTTCTGGGGCGCCCAGAAGGTATTTTCCTGATCCTGCATCAGTGCAAAAAACCGGAAAAAGTTGATAACCTTTTAATATTGGTGTATTAATTACAAGCAGAGAGTTTATTTATCGGATGTACGGGCTCAGGTGCAATATATCCATATAAACAATGTTCAGTATGAATTATATAATTACAACAGAGACTGAATTATGAAAAGATCATACATCATATTTTTATTTCTTTTCTGCCTGCTCATTGCTTGCGCGCAACCGGTCATAGTAAACCAGGCTGTTCCCGCCGTAGATTCCAACTACAACCTGAAAAAAGAAATGACGGTAAGCGCCAGCAGCGGTTGGCAATCTTCCGGAATATCGCTGCAAAAGGGACAAAAAATTATTATCAAGGCAAGTGGACTCTGGAATAAAGGGTTTGCTTCTGATTGCGGACCGGACGGTTACAGCGGATCCGCCGGAGAAATTCGGTACGATTCCGGATATGGCGCTATGGCGTTGCTGGGTAAAATCGGCAATGGTCAGACCTTTTTTGTGGGAAGTTATCTTAATCTGGAAGCCCCTTCTTCAGGAGAGTTGTCATTCCGGCCCAATTGTGCTGAGATTGGTTTCTGGGATAATACCGGCGGTATTTCAGCAAGTATTTATTTGCCCGGACCTTCTTCCGTATACACTGAAAAAGTTTCATTAAGAGATACGCAAAATGAACAATTGCCCGTTCAAAAAAGCAAGACAGTGATTAAAAAAGACGGTTCGTCCTGGGCTGTAGTTATCGGTATATCCAAATACAAATACTCCGGTTCACAGCTACCCAATCTTGTTTTTGCCGATGACGATGCAAAAATATTTGCCCGTGCGCTGGGCAGCCTTGGCTGGAGTGACAGTCATATAAAATTATTACTTAACGAAGATGCCACACAAAGAAATATTATGATTGCTCTGGAGTCGTGGTTGACGAAAGCAGGACCAAATGACCAGATCATCCTGTTTTGGGCAGGTCATGGATACCCTGATCCCGAAGATCCCGAGAAGGTCTATTTTGCCTGTTATGACACGGATGTCTCCACACCGGCAACCGGCTATCGCATGGATTATGTCCGCCGCGCACTGGAGGAAAGAAAAGCAAAAAATGTGATTCTTTTTGCGGATACGTGCCATGCCGGAAAGCTTATTACAAGAAGTGAGGGCGGTCGTGGAATATCCATCGTGCCCGATCTTAACAAGCTGGTGCGTGAAAAGACGATCCCGAAAGGTTGGGTATTTATGGTGGGGGCGGATACCGACCGGCAGGCAATTGAACACACTTCCTGGTCAAATGGTGCTTTTACTCATTCTCTCATTAAGGGACTGAATGGGGAGGCTGACGGTTTTCAAAGTGCGGGATTAAAAAACGGCGTTGTGACAATGGGTGAATTGAAAGCATACATGACTGCCGTCATGCCTGAAGAGACGCAAAAAGTTCTGGGAGTAGCGAAGCATCCGGTCATTGCTACCACTACGGGTGACCCTGATATCTGGAATATCACTTTACAAGAGATCAAATAACCAACCTGCATTTATTGAACAATGCAGCCCGGCCGGTGGCGGCCTGGTGGTGTTATTGTCCCAGCTTCTGGACAACCTCGTTTGCGCTGCCCAGCGCCTCTTTAGTGCGTGCAGTGTTGTCTTTAAACTCAAATGTTTTGATCTCTCCGGAGTCTGGATCAAATTCAATCCGGTGGGAATTGTCCTGAAAGGCACCGTTTGTAATTTCCACGGCGGCCAGCCTCCCGCACTGCATTATTTCCACGTAGTTTGTAGAAACAAGATGGTCTTTTGTTATCTCCAGCTTGCACTGTGCCGGTATGCGGTAATAAAGCGCATCAACTGATGCGGCTTTTTTATCCTGCTCCTTCATTTGCGGGCTGCAATTGCCGATGGTATAGGACAGCTTGTTTTCCTCAAGCCAGTCCTGAAGAAGCCTGCGAAAAACATCTTTATCGCCGGTACTGCCGAACCATTTGGCAAAAGGAGCGCTCTCGAGTGTAATGTTCCCGAAGCTTTCGCATTTGCCGGATTCGATGATGAGAGGCCTGCGGTATTTGATAGTCAGGTGCCGGTCCAGGTCGGAGAGGCGCTCTTTTGTTTTTTTGATGACGTTTTCGATATTCTGAATTTTTTCCACCATGCCGTCTTGTTTTTCCACAAGCTGCATTTCAGCTGCGTACAATTTTCGTTTCATGGCGGCAAGATGCTGCTCCAGAAAATAGTATTCGTCGAGGATATTTTTTGTCTCCTGATTGCATATGGAAATACCCGGCGCCTCTCCCGCTTTTTGTGATTTTGCTGCTGAAAAGGAACGGCTGCCGGCAAGCAACATGGCAAGGCCGCCCAGAGATGATAATTTTATCGGTAAAACGTTTGCGGCTAAGTCGGTTACGAGGTTTACGCCGCTCTTGATGATGTCGCCCGTAGAGTCTTTTGCGTCATAGCTGATGCTTGTCAGCATGCCGTTATTGATGGTTATTTTAGCAAGCGGTATCGTTTTGGTGAGGCCGGACAGAGCTGATGAATCAATCAAAAACGTTCCGTTGACACGGTCGGGAACCAATTTATGTTCGATGGCCGAATCCGTAATTTCAATTGTACCCGATGAGTCTTTCAGACGGAAGGTCATAACATAAGTGAGTTCCGTAGCCGGAAGATGATAGGCGATTCCCATTGCCGGAACGGCTTCACCCGGAGGATGGGAAGCTATTTTTGTTGTGCATGATGAAAGAAGCGCGGCAACAACCAAAAATATAAATGATGCCGTATAGTATTTGCTTTTATTTATCATGAGCCTCTCCGGATTTACACAATGAATTATTATTTTGTCGTGCCTGTATATTTTATTTAGCTATCACAATTTTCCGAAGATTTCATTTTATTTAAGATGTCCGTGTTATGTACGGCCATGCTTGATCCGCAGTCTGTTTCAGAACAATTTTTGTTTTTCCCGGGATCAATTCATCACAAGCAGCGAATGTCAACCTGCTCTGGGGAACGCAATTGTTACAGCCAGAACCAAAAAATACAAATCTGTATTAACTTTACGGAAGCCTGCGGATGGCTCTGAAAATATATGCACAATCTTGTATCGATAATAACTTATATATTTCAGCATGTTGATCGAGTTGAACATAATATTTGGTTCGTTTGTAATATTTCCTACATTTATGTGGCAGGCTAATTGCTCAGATGATTTAATTTATTTAAGGAGGGTGATCAATAATGAATATTGCAATCAGCGCAGGTGACACCGCCTGGATTCTGGTTTGTTGTTCTTTGGTTCTACTGATGACGCCGGCTCTGGCGCTTTTTTACGGCGGTATGGTGCGGCGGAAAAATGTTCTTTCCACCTTGACCATGAGTTATGTCTTCATGGCGCTGGTCGGAGTGCAGTGGATATTATACGGTTATTCTCTCTCCTTCGGTTCGGATATCAGCGGGCTGATCGGAGGCCTGAATTTTCTGGGGTTTCAGGGCGTAGGATCTCTGCCGAATGATGACTACAGCAAAACTATTCCCCACACGCTTTTCGCCGCTTTTCAGATGATGTTTGCGGTAATTACTCCTGCTCTGATAACAGGTGCCTTTGTAGAGCGTGTCAAATTCAAAAGTTTCCTGCTGTTTGGTCTGCTTTGGGCTACTCTGGTTTATGATCCCCTCTGCCACTGGGTTTGGGGGCAGGGCGGCTGGTTGAAAAATATGGGAGTTCTTGATTTTGCCGGCGGAACGGTTGTGCATATTGCCGCCGGTTTTTCGGCTTTGGCTTTTGCCATGGTTATCGGGCCGCGGAAAGGTTATGGTAACACGCTTATGGAACCCAGCAATATTCCAATTACCGTTCTGGGAGCAGGGTTGCTTTGGGTGGGCTGGTTCGGATTTAACGCCGGCAGTTCTCTTGCCGCCAATGATGTCGCGGTTAATGCCCTGCTTACGACCAATACCTCTGCGGCAACAGCCGGTTTGGTATGGATGCTGCTTACATGGCTGGACGGCCGGCCCAGTACGCTGGGAATTGCCACCGGAATGGTTGTCGGTCTGGCGGCCGTGACTCCGGCCTCGGGATACATTACTCCACTGGCATCTATGGTTGTCGGAGCCGTCGCCGCGCCTCTTTCTTATTATACCATGCGATTTCGGGACAGACTGAAACTCGATGAGTCGCTTGACGTATGGGCCTGTCACGGGATGGCTAGTCTTTGGGGGATGATGGCTACAGGACTTTTTGCAACGGTATCAGTCAACAGCGGGGGCGCCAATGGTCTTTTTTTCGGTAATCCGGGCCAAATCGGCATTCAGCTTCTGGCCGTAGCCGTCACCATTGTCTTTTCTTTCGGAGTGACTTATGTCCTGGCCAAGCTGTTAAATATGAGTATCGGACTGCGGGTAAGCCCGATGGAAGAGGAAGTCGGCCTGGATATCAGCTCACATGGTGAGAGGAGCTACTAGCGGGATGAATTTATAACAATAATTGTCATTAGTCGGGAGATGGATTATGCTTAAAAAAATAGAGGCCATTATTCGCGAAGACAAGGTCAGTGATGTACAAAACGCCCTGAATGAAATCGGGATTGTCGGGTTAAACATGTTTGAGGTCCGGGGTCATGGACGGCAGGGAGGAGTTCAGTTGGTTGGACGCGCCGGTACTTACCAGGTCAATATGCTGCCTAAAATTCAGATCAATATTGTTCTGAATGACCGTAATCTGGATATCGCAATTGAAGCCATTCTCAAGTCGGCCTATACCGGTGAACCGGGAGACGGGATAATTTTTGTCACTCCGGTTGAAGATGTAATTCGCGTGCGCACGCGCGAACGTGGTCAGGAAGCAATGATGTATCCGGGTGATATAGATATGAGAAAATCGCAAACTGTAAATAAAAACAGATAATTGTTTTTGCTCCCGATAATGCGCTGAGGCGGATGATCTTTTATTGAAATTCGGTGTTTTGGTTAATCGTGAAAAATTATTGACAGCATTTTTAAATATTGCTATATGACAGACAACTTTAACGGGAAGCTTTTATGGATAAAAATATTATTACATTGTCGCTTAATGGTTGGTGGTGGTGGAACCTCATGGGGAGGTGTGTCCGCCGCTGAATTTTTTTAAGTAAAAAGATTAAAGCCGTGGAGAACCTCTTCAGTTCTTCACGGCTTTTTTATTTTAAAGAATTCTCAAGCCGTGAAATAAAATTCACGGCTTTTTTTATGGCAAATATACTCCAACTTCGCAAGCGTGGCGGAATTGATAAGATACAATGGTTGCCGATAATTAAGGAGGAATAAAATGTACGAACCAGGTTTTACCGAATTTGAAAAACTGACGCAAAAAGGAAATCTGATACCAGTTTACCGGGAAATATTAGCTGATGTGGAAACACCGGTTTCCGTTTTAATGAAGCTGCAGAAGAAGAATCATGTTTACTTGTTGGAAAGCGTGGAAGGTGGTGAAAAATGGGGCCGCTACTCATTTCTGGGGACCGGTGCCGGAGTTATTTTTCAGGTACGCGGGGCGGAAGTGATTATTACCGAGCGCAGTAACGTAACAAAAAAGCTGCATAACGGCAATCCCCTGCAATATCTGCGGGAATTGCTGGGCCGTTATAAACCGGTATCCGTTCCCGGCTTGCCGCGTTTTTATGGAGGAGCGGTGGGGTATCTGGGGTATGATATGGTGCGCTATTTTGAAAAACTGCCTGAAGGTCAGAAGGATGATTTGGGTGTGGATGAATCAATTTTTGTCATCAGCGATTCTCTGCTGATTTTTGATAATGTCCGGCACACAATTAAAGTCGTTGCCTGTGCCTTTACCGAAGACGCCGATTCGCTGGAAGAAGTTTATGCAGCAGCCTGCCGTAAAATCGCCGACATGATTGAAACCCTCTCTCTGCCGGCTGTTCATCCGGAAAAAGATTCGGAAACGGCGGGAGGCGAGGTTCCCTTCCGGTCCAACATGACGGAAGCGCAGTATGAAACTCTCGTGGAAAAAGCAAAAGAATATATAGCTGCCGGAGACATTATTCAGGTAGTTCTTTCCCAGCGTTTTGAGGCTGCCTATTCGGGAAATCCAGTTGATCTCTACCGGGCATTGCGTTTTATCAATCCGTCGCCTTATCTGTTTTTTCTGAAATTAAATGATCTTGTCCTCATCGGTTCATCACCGGAAGTCATGGTGCGCCTGGAGGAACAAACAATGGAGCTCCGGCCCATAGCCGGGACAAGAAGGAGAGGAAAAACGGAACAGGAAGACAGGCATCTTGCCGACGAGCTCTTATCCGACGAAAAGGAACGTGCCGAGCATGTGATGCTTGTTGATCTGGGCCGCAATGATCTGGGCCGTGTCGCCCGGGTAGGTTCCGTACAGGTCAACGAGTACATGGTTGTGGAAAAATACTCGCATGTTATGCACCTCGTTTCCAATGTCCGCGCGCAACTGGCTTCCGGCAAGGACGCTTTTGACGTGCTTACGGCTGCGTTCCCGGCCGGAACGCTCACAGGTGCTCCGAAAATCCGCGCCATGGAAATTATCGACGAGTTGGAACCGGTCCGGCGCGGTACCTACGGCGGTGCTGTAGGCTATTTCAGCTTCAGCGGCAATATGGATTTTTGCATAACCATCCGGACAATGCTCTTCAAAGACGGCAAAATTTATATTCAGGCCGGTGCGGGTATTGTTTACGATTCCGTTCCCGCATATGAACATAAGGAGTCGTTGAATAAGGCCAAAGCTATGCTGCAGGCGGTAGGGATGGCAGCGGGTGGATTTATCATTAAAAACGGCAAATAACGGCACAGTTCCGGAATAGAGGTGTGCATAAAAGAGCCGGAAAGTATTTTAGGGGAAATATTATGATTTTGCTGATCGATAATTACGATTCGTTTACATTTAATATTGTTCAGTATCTGGGGCAGATGGGCGAGAGCGTCCGGGTGTTCCGCAACGACAAAATAACGCTTCCGGAGATTGAACGGTTAAAACCGCAGGCGATCTTTCTTTCACCCGGACCCCGTTCACCGCGTGAGGCCGGAATAACGGTTGAGGTCGTCCGCAGCTTTTATAGGACAATTCCGATAATGGGCATTTGTCTGGGGCATCAATCCATCGGCTACGCTTTTGGCGGCGCAATCAGCCGTGCCGGGCGCATCATGCACGGGAAAACATCAATGATTATAAACGACGGCAAAACAATATTTGCCGGACTGCCCAATCCTTTTTCCGCTGGTCGTTATCATTCGTTGATTGTCGAAAGAGAAAGCCTGCCCGGTTGTCTGGAAATAAGCGCAGAAACTGCGGAAAAAGAGATCATGGGTTTGCGGCACAGACAGTATCCGGTGGAAGGAATTCAGTTCCATCCGGAATCGGTGCTTACTCCGCAGGGCAAGAGAATAATTAAAAATTTTTTAAAATATACCGGTCGGAAGGAGCATTAATCATGATTAAGGAGGCCATTGAAAAAGTTGTACAAAAGATGGATTTGCCGGAAGCGGAAATGATGGCGGCAATGGAGGAAATAATGGAAGGGGCTGCCACGCCGGCACAAATCGGATCGTTCATAACTGCACTGCGGATGAAAGGAGAAACGGTGGAAGAAGTTACCGGTGCCGCCCGCATTATGCGGCAGAAAGCGACCCGCATCAATGCCTGCGCCGCAACCATTGTCGATACCTGCGGTACCGGCGGCGACAGGCTGAATACTTTCAATATCTCGACTACCGCGGCCTTTGTGGTGGCGGCGGCGGGAATTGTCGTGGCCAAGCACGGCAACCGGGCCGTTTCCAGCGCCTGTGGCAGTGCCGATGTGCTGGAAGCTTTAGGCGTCAATATCAGCGCCGGCCAGGAGATAGTGGAAGAATGCATCCAGCAGATCGGCCTCGGTTTTTTGTTTGCACCGAAGTTGCATGGAGCGATGAAATACGCCGTAGGCCCGCGCCGGGAAATAGGTATTCGTACGATCTTCAACATGCTCGGGCCGCTTACAAATCCTGCCGGTGCTACGGCGCAGCTTCTGGGTGTTTATGATCCGCAGCTTACGGAAATGTTTGCCGGAGTGTTGAAAAATATGGGAACAAAAAAAGCGTTCGTCGTTTACGGCATGGATGGCCTTGATGAAGCGACCGTATCCGGCGAAACCCGCGTTGCCGAACTGAAAGACGGCATTATCAAAACATATAATATTAATCCTGTCGATTATTTCGGCAGAACTTATCCTTTGGCCGACATTCACGGCGGGGATTCCAGTGTAAATGCCCGGATTGCCAAAGATGTTCTTACCGGCAAAAGCGGTGCCTGCCGGGATGTGGTTATTCTCAACGCGGCGCTTGCCATTGTTGCGGGCGAAAAGGCAAGCGATATTAAGGAAGGAATTCAGGTTGCGGCAAATTGCCTTGACAGCGGTGCCGCCGTAAAGAAATTGCAATTATTGATTGAACTGAGCAACAGCTAATAATTCCCCCGCCCCCGGGAGTCTGTGTTGAAATTACTGTTTTGTCATTCCGGGCAAGCGCAGCACGAACCGGAATCCAGTATTAATGGAACTGGTTCCCCGCCTCCGCGGGGACGACGTCTGGATACCGGCTTTCGAGACTGTGTCATAATTGACTGGTAATGCTCGCAGTTTATTCGCAATGATGTCATAATATTCATGAGTTACAGGTTGACGCGCCACTTAGTCCACCTCCGTCACTTCGTGACACCTCCGCCAGCGGAGGACATAAAATGGCAATTTCATCTATTGCGACACAGTCTCCAGGGAGAGATGAGGTTGTAAGAAAAAGAGAAAATTAGGATACGGAAAGTATTATGATTTTAAATAGGATTGTTGCAACAAAAAAAGAAGAGGTGGCACAGTCGAAGAAGAAAATGCCGCTGGCCGGTTTGCGAGATGCGGTAAAAAAGCTGGAACCCTGCCGTGATTTCCGAAAGGCCGTGAGCGTCGAATCCCGTGCCATCATTGCAGAAGTTAAATGCTCTTCGCCTTCCCGGGGCAGGCTTGTGGATAATTTTGATCCGGTGCGAATAGCAAAAATTTATGAGGAAAACGGCGCCTCGGCGATCTCCGTCCTGACTGATGAAAAATATTTTTTGGGGCATAAGGATTATCTGGCGCAAATCCGGGATAAAGTCGGGTTGCCGCTTTTGCGTAAGGATTTTATTATCGATCCTTATCAGGTTTATGAGAGCCGGGCGATCGGCGCCGATGCGGTGCTCCTGATTGTCCGGATTCTCGGGACGGAGCTTCGCGAATATCTTTCAATGGTACGGGAACTCTCACTTACGGCTCTTGTGGAAGTGCGGACAAGAGAAGAACTGGAGACGGCTCTTGCCGCCGGAGCCGATATTATCGGTATTAATAACAGGGATCTTGAAACATTTGTCACCGACATAAATACTTGCCGGGATCTGGCGCGTTTCATTCCCCCAGGTAAAACAATCGTTGCCGAAAGCGCGATTACCGGCAGATCTGATATTGAAATGCTGACGGAAGCAGGTATACGGGCTTTTTTGATCGGCGAGGCACTGGTTACGGCGCAAAACATCGGTCAGCGACTAAAAGAGTTCAGGGGGCAGTAAGAAATGATACCCGTTAAAATTTGCGGTATAACCAATAAAGAAGATGCCCTCGCTGCTGCCCGAAGTGGTGCCGCCGCGCTGGGTTTTATTTTCTATCCGCATTCAACCCGCTATATCACACCTGAAGATGCCCGTAAAATTACGAAAATATTGCCGCGGCATGTTGTGCGGGTCGGTGTCTTTGTGAATGAAAACGCGGGCGAAGTAAAAAGAATTATCCGGTATTGTGATCTTGATTTTGTGCAATTGCACGGCGACGAAACGGTCGGATATTGCCATGATTTTCCTCCGGAGAGAACCATCAAGGCGATGAATTTGCAAAACAGAGTCGATCTGACCAAGGCCCTGCAATACAATGTTGCCGCCATTTTGGTGGACCGACGCACTCGCGGTCTTTACGGCGGTACCGGTAAAAAAGCAAACTGGGACCTGGCGTTACAGATAAAAAATAAAAAACCGCTCATTTTATCCGGCGGTTTAAATGAGGATAATGTTGCTGAGGCTCTTGCCAGGGTCGCACCCGACGCGCTGGATATAAACAGCGGTGTGGAGATGGAACCGGGGAAAAAGGATCACAATAAAATAGCCAGGATATTCGGAATTGTGCATTCGCTTGATCTTAAAGCGGGTAATTTCCGGCCAATTTTTATAAAGAGGTAATCTTAATGAAAACAATGCCTGATAAAAACGGACACTTTGGCATTTTCGGCGGACGTTATGCCGCTGAAACACTGATGCCGGCACTAATAAAACTCAGCGAAGCCTATAGGGCGGTGAAAAATGATAAAGCATTCCGGAAGGAATTTGCCTATTACCGCAAAGACTATGCCGGGCGCGAAACGCCGCTTTATTTCGCTGCCGGAATGACGAAGGCGCTCGGTGGAGCCAAAATTTATCTGAAGCGGGAAGATTTGAATCACACCGGTTCGCACAAGATCAACAACACATTGGGGCAGGCACTGCTCGCGCGCCGGATGGGCAAGAAAAAAGTGATTGCGGAGACCGGTGCCGGCCAGCACGGTGTGGCCACAGCCACGGTTGCTGCGCTTTTCGGGATGGTCTGCCGGATATTCATGGGGGAAGAGGATATACGCCGTCAGGCGGCGAACGTCTTCCGGATGAAGATTTTAGGCGCGGAAGTTGTTCCGGTGGCAAGCGGTACCGCCACGCTCAAAGATGCCATGAATGAGGCGATGCGCTACTGGGTTTCCTCCGTCCGCGATACTTTTTATATCATCGGGACAACCGCCGGACCGCATCCCTATCCGCAAATGGTGCGGGATTTCCAGTCGGTAATCGGCAGGGAGACAAAAAGGCAGATTCAAAAAGCCGCAGGCCGCAATCCGGATGCATTGATTGCGTGCGTCGGCGGAGGCAGCAACGCCATGGGGATGTTTTATCCCTTCCGGAATGAAAAAAATATCACGCTCTACGGAGTGGAGGCGGCAGGACTCGGTCTTGCTACAGGCAAGCATTCAGCGAGCATCGGTGCCGGCAAAGTCGGTGTTTTACACGGCAACAAAACATATCTGCTGCAGGATGATGAAGGCCAGGTACGCGATGCCTACTCGATTGCCGCAGGTCTCGACTACCCCGGAGTCGGCCCCGAGCATGCCTATTTTCATGCGACCGGAAAGGTTGAATACAAGACGGTAACGGATGAAGAAGCGATTGCAGCATTCTCTTTTTTATCCCGTAAGGAAGGAATAATCCCTGCGCTCGAAAGTGCACATGCTCTGGCCTATGCCATGAAGATTGCACCCCGGATGGCGAAAAATAAAATTATCGTGGTTTGTCTCTCGGGGCGGGGTGATAAAGACGCTGCAATGATTATGGAGAGGGGATAGTCTATGAGCAGAATTGAGGAAAAATTCAATCGTTTACGCCATAAAAAAGAAAAGGCGCTGATTGTTTATCTGACGGCAGGTGATCCGTCGCTGGCTGTAACTAAAAAATTGATTCCGGCACTGGAGTCAGCGGGTGTGGATATCCTGGAAATCGGTGTTCCCTTTTCCGATCCCACAGCCGACGGGCCGATTATTCAGGCGGCGGCACAACGTGCCTTGAAAACCGGCACGACGCTCGCGGGTGTTTTGCAACTCGTGCGGGAAGTACGCAAATCTTCACAGATTCCCATAGTGCTTTTCGGTTATTTCAATCCTATCTTTGCTTATGGTACGGAAAAGTTTTCTTACGCAGCGCGCCGCGCCGGAGTAGACGGTATTCTTGTTGTCGACTTGCCTCCGGAGGAAGCAGAGGAACTGAGACAATATACCGATCGTGCGGGTATCGATTTTATTTCCCTGATTGCACCGACAACTGATCAGGCGCGATTGTGCCGTATTGCCGCTCATGCCGCAGGGTTTATCTATTACATTTCCATCACCGGTATCACCGGCACGGCAGCGCCTGACATTGCCTCGATTAGAAGCGAAGTGGGAAAGATACGCGCGGTAACCGATCTTCCGGTGGCCGTTGGTTTCGGCATATCCGGTGCAAAGCAGGCCGGCCGGATCGGCTGCTTTGCCGATGGTGTCGTTATCGGCAGCGCTTTGGTGAAATTGATTCATGAAAATCGCAACAAAGCCGCTTTAATCAAAATTGTTGCCGGTTACATAAAATCGATCAAAGAGGGGCTGCGTCAGAACAGCTTGTGTTGAGGATCAAAAAAAGAAGGTTTTTTTCTTGTTGTAACTTTATCGTTTTTTCCCGGCTTGCCTATGAGCATCCCGGAGGCGGGATCGTGCTGCTGACAATTTTTCTTTGTTGTGGCGGCATTGGAATTGGCATAGCAATAAAGGCAACCGTGCAAACATGTATTGTATGCGCCGATGTCGATGCTCTCCACGCAGCCGCAAAGAGGCCTCTGGGTTTTGTCTTTTTCCAGGGTTATTTTGCGTCCGGCTATCCGGTTGATAAGATCGTTATCAATGCATTTGCCGTGAGCGATACCGAGAGACGATAAATCAATTTCTTCAGCGCAGGTGGTAAGTGTAAGATCATTATTTTCGGCGATCCGGGCAAAACATCCGGCAATTTCGAACATTGTCTCGTAAGTGAACGGCAAAATTCCCCGGCCTTCCAGATTCTTTTCAATTTTTTTATAGAAATCCAGAAAGCTGATCACGCAGTGCCTGGTATATCCCTTAAGTGATTCGGCCATGGCGGCGAATGCCTCTTCATGAAAGGAGACGGACATTTGTTTGGAGAGAATGATGGGATCGTAACGCCAGATCATTTTCTGACTGCCGGTTTTCCGGGACAAGTTTTGGAATGTATCCATTAATTGCGCTTTTTCCGGTAAACCGGGCTCGAGTTTGCGGCCGTATGGTGTGAGGGTGAACTGGAAATAAAGATTATAACCGGCTAACTCCGGAAGATACGGCAATAATTTTACAGGATTTTTCGTCCAGAAGACGATGCAATCAACAACATCCGGTGTAAGAGGAACTTTTCTTATTTGTTTGGAATTTAACGGATTGCGGATCAGTACATGGCCATCCCGAATACGGTTTATAAACCATTCGGCAAAAAAAGCGGGAATGTCGGTGCGGCGGCTGGCGCTGATAATCATATTTTTTACGGCTGTGGACTTATTTACTAATAAAATATTTGTTTCCCTGATAATATCCGTTTAAGCGGCCGTTGAAAATGTTTTGGTAAATAAATCTTGGTGAAGTGAAAGAAAAGCGATTACAATTATTTGAGCCGAAGGCGAGTTTTGTAATCGCCTGAAACGAGCCTTGGATTTATCCAAAATACTTTCCGGCAAGCCAAAGGGATATTAGGGAAACGATAGAGAATTAACACCTATTTACAAATTGTTGTCAATATATTGTTGGATTATAATTGAAAAAATATCCGGCTGCATTAAAATGCTTGTGTGGCATAAAGAACCGGCAGTAGAAAATTAGAGATAAAAGGAGGAGACGCCATGGAAATAAAAAGTTCAGCATTTAAGAACGAAGACATGATATCCGCGAAATATTCCTGTGACGGCCAGGATATATCCCCGCCTTTGCAATGGAGCGGAGCTCCCGCCGATACGAAAAGTTATGCTCTTATTTGTGATGATCCCGATGCATCGGTCGGAACCTGGGTGCACTGGGTAATTTTCAACATTCCGGCAACGTCCGGCGGCCTGCCGGAAAATGTTTCCGGGCAGAAAGAAATTCCCGGGCTTGGTAAAAACGGTAAAAATTCCTGGCAACGTTTAGGTTACGGCGGCCCCTGCCCGCCTTCGGGAACGCACCGCTATTATTTTAAATTATATGCACTCGACACGCTGCTTAATTTAAAACCCGGTGCTACAAAAGAAGAATTGCTGAAAGCCATGAAAGGTCATGTGCTCGCGGAAGCGCAGATAATGGGAAAATACAAGAGATAATTTCCGATACCATTTTTTTCTGCTGCTGATTTTGTTGGTAATGCCTGCCCCGGCACAGGCCGGATTTATAGTAAGTAGAGACGTTGCAGGCAACGTCTCTATGGTTGTTTTCTATTTTATTGCTATGAATTTTCTACCGGAAAGATCTTTTGAATAATGCCTTAATTGCATTTTGGCCGTTTTCTTCCAGGAAGCGTGTTCCGGTACCGGTGAAATGATTTTGGCTGATAACAGGCACATCGCCTTTTTTCCGTTCACTCCATTCCTTTTTATTCCAGGTAAACCAGGCGTTGCGTTTCTGATCGAATACATGCAGTGGTTTGTTGCAAAGCTTGCTGAATTCGGCGCCCCAGCCTGTGCCGCCCTTTACCGTTTTATCTTCCAGTATTTCACCGATGACAAAAACTTCCTGACCGTTGTTAATCTGATACCAGATGGTCTGTAAAATTTTGCGGAAGGTCGCATTATCCGTATAACGGCGATTCATCAGCCGGGAGATGTATTCGAGGGAAACATCTCCGTTTTTCAATTCCTCATGGTTAAGAACGCGCAGGCCGCGCGTGCGAACAATGATGTGTCCCTCAAAGGTGAAGTTGACTTCCTCAATTCCGTATTTTTCCGCATTTACTCCAAATTCCGCTTCCGCTCCCTGAGCGCCGCCGCTAAACAGAATATAATCTTCCTTGTTCATTAATGATCCTTTCCATACGTGTTTTAATTAGGTGATATAAATGTAGGTAAAACTGCCGATTACTTGGATAACTGATATATACCTGATTTTATAACCGGTATGAACCATTAAAACGACCGGCTGTCAAGCGGAAAATATTTTGTGCAGATTCCGGAGGCACAGCACCATATTCATTAATATCAGCAGAAAGGAGAAAAAGTTCCGTTAATCTGTTGAGAAGGCCGTTGCCAATTTGGACTATGCCGGGAGGGCAACACCTGGTCGGAAAACGGAATCGGCTATTTCAGTTTAAAATCAACCCGGCTGTCTTTCACCTTGTCTTTTTTCTCCGGGGCGAGCGATTTAGGCTCAATCAGGAATATCCGGCTCGCCGCTACATCACCCGATTTCAAAACCAACTCCTTGATATTCTCGGCGCGCCGGGAGGCAAGCTGCCGCAGGTCGCTGTCGGTGACGGCAATGTTGGTGAGTATCAGTTTTTCCATTTCCTCCTTCGGCAGTTTTTTCTCTGCGGCCTGAGCCGTGCGCGGTTTGGGGAATTTTTCCGCTCTGTAGGCAAGCGTCAGATATTTTTCATACTCTTCCGGGGCTAGGGAAACCTGCTGGGCTGCTTCACCTTTGGCGAGTGTTTCCCTGATCTTCTGGGCTTTTATTTTCCGGTCGAATTCGACTTTCCTTAGACCTTCCTTATCGTTTTCCAGGTCAACATATCCTTCGATGTCCATTTTTAGTTGCGGCCGTTCTTTGAGTGCCTTGACAATCGATCCGACTTTTTTCATGTTTATGTCGGAGACGGCGGGGCTGCCGTAATCGAATTCGGCAAAGCTCAATTCCTCTCCTCCTCCGGTGAGCGATGCCAAAAGGGCAAACGGCGAGGTCAGTGCCTTGGTGAGGAGATTTTTAATAACCTGCCAGATGATGGGCCAAATCCGGAATTTCGGGTCATCGAAGCTGCCGGAAACCGGTATATCCAGATTGATCTGACCGTGTCGGTCGGTGAGAAGCGAGATCGTCAGCCCCACCGGAGCTTTTACGGCATCGGGGCTGTCCACCTTGTCGCCCAGCGTCAATTGATCGATCAGAATATTGTTTTTAGCGTCAAGCTTCCTTTTATCAATCAAATATTCGACTGTGAAGGTGAGTTTGCCTTTCTCGATCGGATGGCCGAGAAATTTACTCGAGTAAGGTGTGGCCGGGCTCAATTCAATATCCCGGAAATCAACCTTGATATCGGCGAAGAGATCTTTGACAAGCGGATTAATTTTGCCCTTTATATCGATGGGTGAACCGTAGCCCAGGTTCCCCTTCAGGCTGACGTCGGCACGGGAGCTCTCTGTGGTGGAAAGACCTTTGACGCTGCCCGCCATGTTCAGCATGCGGGCGGAATAATTGGGCTTAATGAACCGGTCGGCAAAATCAATTGTTCCGCCTTGGAATGTAACGGTGCCGATTCTAATATTTTTAGCCGTCTCATCCTGCTTGACTTCCTGCTTTTCCTTTACTTCTTCTTTTTCATTTTTTTCAGCGGCAGCCACCACTTTTGCCTTATCATCATCTTTTTTTGCGCCGCCGAAGATGTTTTGCAGATTCAGGGTACCGTCGGTATTAACCATGATCTGAACGTAAAAATCGGTAAGCGAGATGCCTTTTATATCGAGGAAGAAAGGATTGTATCCGGCCTGAAGTGAATCGAAATAAAGCTGCTTCCATTTAAGAAAATCGTCAGCGGTAGATTCATCAATGAGAGCAAGATTGGATACATAAAGTTTGCCCGCGTATTTTACCCGGGGTGCCCCCTTTTCGTCACTCGCGAGAGAGAAATTCCCGGCAGTAGCTACCGAGCCCTGTTTTACATTTACTTTTACCTTGTCGGTGAAGTAAGGTTCAAAGGTCCGGATGCCGAGATTTTTTACATTCAGATTCAGGTCGGCCGCAAGGGGATTTATGCCTAACTTTCCTCCGACGGTGATTTCACCCTTCTTTTCCACCATGAGCGAAAGATCAATATTCGTTAGGGCATCTTTCCCCAGAGAAAAATTAGAGGCTTTAAACTTTAAAGGTGCAATGCTAATGATTGTTTTTTTCGCAGGAACTTCATCGGTGAAAGTAATATTTGCGGCATCGAGCTGCAATTCGTCGATGACAAACTTCAAAGGTTTCTTTTGTTTTGCCTCATCTTTTCCGGCCTGTTCCTTTGCCGCCGGTTCTTTTTTATCTGCAGGCGGCGAATCCACAAGCTTTTGCAGGTTGATTGCACCATCCTTGCCGCGCTTCACGGCAAGTTCAATATCCTGAAGAGAAACACGGGAAAGATGAATATCGGAATTAAGAGGCTGGGCGGAAGCTATATCGACCTTCAGCTCCGGCAGCCGCAGGATTTTATTGCTTTGCCTGTCATCAAGTATCACTTTACGCAAAGCGACATTGCCGGAAATGTCCAGGACCGGTTCTTTGCCCTTCTTTAGAGTGAAATTGACTTTCAGTTGGGTATCAAGACGCGCCGATTTCAGATCGAAGTTCATCTTCACCGGGACATATTTTAAGTAAAAAGGTATGTCCACATCGCGGATATTTATCTCCAGGATTGATTCCCGGGAGTCGAGAAAAGGCGTCGTTTTGCCCTCAAGTTCGAAAGATGTGCCGTTGATGACGGCGGAAAATTTCGGCTGCACAAAATTTTTAGCCAGGTAGTCGATATTGGATATTACCGGTATGGAGAGTTTCATGTCCCTGACGGTATGCTTTGTTTTATAGGGACCGTCCGAAAAATCAACATTTCCGCCCGTCACCTGGATGTTGTTGAAAGAGAAGTAAAAAGGTTCCGTTTTGCTCTCCGCAGCCGGTTTTTTCTCGTTTTTGGTGAGCAGATCGGAAAAATTGTAGGTGCCGTCGTTTTTGCGTGTAACGCCCACATATGGATTAATAAGGTTGATTTCTTCCAGAATAAGTTTCCTCTGCAGAATTGAATAAATTCCGTGCAGATTGACATACAGTTTATCGAAGGCGACAAAAGGGTTGACCGATTGAGAAGGTTCGCTGATTTTAAAGCCTTCGACGGCAACCGACAGAGCATAAGGATTGATGCTGATTTTTCCGATAGTTACCGGACGGTACAGCGCTTGGGAGAGCTTTTCTTCGGCGATGGGTTTCACGACTGCGGGCAAAACTAAAAATCCGACAATTCCGATAAAAAGAACTATTGCGATGATTGCGACAATGATTTTTTTCCAGAATGCCATGAGAAAAACTCCTTTTTCTTTGGAAATGTAATGGCTGCGGTTAGTTTATTCAGATGACTTTGACGAAGATTTCCTTTTTATCAAAAACTGAGCGTCCAGCCTGTCTTTTTCCCTACCGGTGGCATTTTTATTTTTTATAAGATTATCGAGAGAAATGACCGGCAATTTCAAATCTTCAATTTCCACGATTATTTTGTCCTTGTCTGCTTCTTCGAAAGAAACACCGGTTACCTGGGTGATAATATCAATACGGCGAGGAGCAACACCTATCTGAAAAATGATACCTTCAACCGCAAAGTCGTTTGCTTTAATTTGTTGCAGCGGTACGCCGAATCGTTTCAACGCTTTATAAACTTTTGAGGAATTATCCTTGCCGGCTTTAATCCAGATATCTATATCGCCGGTGGCTCGGGGATAACCATGAGCTGCCAGTGCATAGGCACCAACCAGAATAAAATCAACTTTTTCTTCCAGCAAGAACTGCAACATTTCTTTGTAGTCTCTGTTCAGCATCCTGCACCTTCATAAAAGACCATGTTTCTTCGGTTATTTCCCACACCAGAGATAATAATTGCGCCTTGTCCGCTTTCACATAATCATCGTCATCTTCCTGTGCAAGCGGTAACTTTTTGATAATTTTTCGGTTTACATTCATAATTGTATATCTCATTTCACTCTAAATTTAGCTCATCAAATTAATTATTGCAAATATTATCTGGAATTGCCTATTGTTCTTTTTTATAAGTTAGATAATATAATGATGAGCGAGGAATTATGGCCAAACTTACCCTGGATGAATGGATTGCCCGGTTGAAGAAAAACAAAAGCTTTCAGCATAATGCTGCGGCGGTGGTGGAATTGCCAGCAAAAGCGGGCGATTTCGAAGACTATCCGTCCTGGGTGGATGCCCGCCTGCGGGAAGTTTTAAAAAAACGGGGGATGGAGAGGCTCTATAAACATCAGGCGCAGGCCGTCCGCTTTATCCGCAACGGGCAGGACGTGGTGCTCGTCACGCCGACGGCGAGCGGCAAAACGCTTTGCTATAACCTGCCTGTTTTACAGAGGATTCTCGAAGAGCCGGAGACGCGCGCCCTGTACCTGTTTCCTACGAAGGCTCTTGCTCAGGACCAGATGCATGAAGCGCACTCTCTCATCGGCGATCTGCAGGTAGACATCAAAACTTATACCTACGACGGCGACACTCCCGATGACGCCCGCCAAGCCATCCGCAGGCAGGGGCATATCGTTGTGACGAATCCGGACATGCTGCATGCCGGTATATTGCCCCACCACACCAAGTGGCAGAAGCTCTTCATGAACCTCAAATATATAGTTATCGACGAACTGCACATTTACCGCGGCATTTTCGGCTCGCACTTCGCCAATGTAATCCGCCGCCTGATAAGGATTTGCCGCTTCTACGGAGCCAACCCAGTTTTTATCTGCTGCTCGGCAACGGTGGCGAATCCCCGCGAACATGCGGAAAAAATACTGGAGCGGAAAGTGGCTCTCCTCGACAAAAGCGGCGCACCCACGGCCGCGAAAACCTTTATTCTTTATAATCCGCCGATTGTGAATCGTGAACTGGGCATCAGGCAGTCAGCCATGACGCCTGCACGCAAAATCGCCTCCGATCTCATCGCGAACGACATTCAGACGATAGTTTTTGCCACAAGCCGTCTGAACGTCGAGGTGCTGACCAAATACCTGAAGGATAAATTTACAAAACAAAAGCCGCTCGATGACCATTTCGTTACGGGCTACCGGGGAGGGTATCTCCCGAATCTGCGCCGCGAAATCGAAAACGGTTTGCGCACGCGCGAAGTCATGGGGGTTGTGAGCACAAATGCGCTGGAACTGGGTATCGACATCGGCAATCTGGAAGCCTGTATCATGGCGGGCTATCCGGGATCGATCGCAAGCACGAGGCAGCAGGCGGGCCGCGCGGGACGGCGCAGCGGGCAAAGCCTGGCCATCCTTATTGCACGCAGCAATCCGCTTGATCAGTTCATCATGGAAAATCCGGATTATTTCTTTGCTCTTTCGCCCGAGCACTGCCGCATCAATCCCGATAATCTGCTGATTCTCCTGCATCATATAAAGAGCGCCGCTTTTGAATTGCCCTTTGAAAAAGGGGAGAAATTCGGTTCGGAAAACCTGGAAGAATTCCTGCAATATCTGGAAGAAAAGGGCGTGTTGCACAAAAGCGATGACCGCTGGCACTGGGCGGCGGAGAGTTATCCGGCCGACGAAGTAAGCCTCCGGAGCATCAATCCGGAAAATGTGGTGGTCGTCGATGCGACCGATGCCGGGAAGCACAAGGTTATTGCCGAAGTCGACTGGGACAGTGCCTTTACCGCCCTGCACGACGATGCGATTTACATGATGGAGTCCGAACAATACCACGTGGACAAGCTGGATATCGCAGGCAAGAAAGCCTATGTGCGCAAGGTGGATGTCGATTACTATACCGACGCCATGACTTACACCAATGTGCGGGTGATCGATTCATTCGACAAACACAAAGATACGGGTGCGATAGTCGAGCACGGCGAAGTGCAGGTGGTGCGCAAAGTCGTGGGCTATAAAAAAATCAAATTTTATACGTCGGAAAATCTGGGTTACGGCGATGTAAACCTTCCGGAAAAAGACATGCATACGACGAGCTACTGGTTTACCATTCTGCGCGACCGGCTGCGGAAACTGAATTTCTCGCCGGAGGAAGTAATCGACGGGCTTACGGGCCTTGCTTATACCCTGCATCACCTTTCAGCCATGTTTTTAATGGCGGATTCTCACGATATTGACCGGTCGCTCGGCGATAAAAGCGGAGAGTGGTTTGTAAGCCAGGGGAAAACCGGGCGAGTGATCACTACTTTTGCGAACGGACAGCGGGAAGTGACGGGCGGCAAAGACGGCATCCGGATCGATGAATTCGATCCGACCATTTTTATTTTTGATTCCTATCCGGGCGGTATCGGGTTTTCCGAACTCCTTTACCGGGAACATGAAAATCTGCTTGCCGCCGCCAAAACCCTTATCGAAAAATGTCCCTGTGCTTACGGCTGTCCCTCCTGTGTGGGGCCGACGCTCGAGGTGGGGAAGTCGGCAAAGGAGATAGTGCCGAAGATCATCGATCTTATTCTTGGAAGATAATATCTAAAGCAAACGAGGATTACCTATGAATAAAAAAAGAATATTATTTGCTACAATAATTTTCTTTCTGAGTGTTTTGCAGTGTAGAGCAATTGCTGAAACAGCAGCTAATTATATGGGTGATTTTTGTAAGCATAGTAATGTAGATATGGAAAAATGTAATATAGAAAAATACGAAGAAATAAAACTAAGGGAATTTAATGGCTTAGTGAAAAGGAGAGGTGTTATTCTTGAATTTAAACTAAACAATAATCAAACAGCAAGAATTAAAAACGAAACACTATTGAAAGATCATTCTAATGCTAACACAATGGTAGAACATCATTTTGTAGGTTACAATAAAAAAGTTGATTGTTACATAGTGGCAAACAGTTATTATGAAGGTGGAGATTTTACTTTAGTTAGCAGAAAAAATGGTAAAAAATTTCATTTACAAGATTATCCTAATGTTTCGCCGGATGGTAGAAGAATTGCAACAGTTGACATGTATGACGCTTATAGTAATAACGAGCTACAAATATTTAATATCTCCGACAATGGACTAAACAGAGAATTTTCATTAAAGCCTGATGAGTATTGGGCAAGTGGCGATGTGGAATGGATCGATGGAGATAGGATACGAGTGAAGAAGGAAGTAGCTGAGAATCAAACAACGCGCAACTGTAAATATGTATTTCAATATTTTTATCTAGTAAAAACGCAAAACGGCTGGGCGATTGATAAGACAAAAAAGAGAGTCGAATATTAAATCGTCATTCCGGCGAATAGGCCGTGTTATAATTATCTTTTTTGTCATTCCGTGCAAGTGAAACGCAACACGGAATCCGGTATTAATGGAACTGGTTCCCCGGATCAGCGGGGACGGTGTCTGGATACCGGCGTTTGCCGGTATGACCTTATTAATGATATTTTTCTTTATCGCGATGAAGTCTCAACAGCCGGGAACCAGAAAAAGAGAAGAATAATGATTAAGCAACCTGCTGTATATATTTTAGCCAGTGCCAGAAATGGCACTCTTTATACAGGCGTAACATCTGATCTCGTAAAAAGAATATGGGAACACAAGAATAATATGGTGGAAGGTTTTACTAAAAAGTATAATGTGCATAATCTTGTTTGGTACGAGTTACATGAAAATATGAATTCAGCCATTGAACGCGAGAAGAATATCAAGGAATGGAAGCGTAACTGGAAATTGAACTTGATTGAAAAAAGTAATCCCGATTGGCGGGATTTATATGAGGATATTGTTTAACTGGATACCCCCGGTATTCACCGGGCTTTGGGCTGTAGTTTAACCGGCGCATGCCGGTCCGTAATGACATTTGCAAATGAAAAGGGATACTCTATTTTGTCATACCGGCGGAAGAGACTGTGTCGCAATGGTAATATTTATATATTTGTCATTCTGAACGAAGTGAAGAATCTAATGAAAACAATTTGTTAGGATCAAGAGATTCCTCGTCTAAAGACTCAGAATGACATTACGACACAGTCTCGGAAGCCGGTATCCAGATCGTGAAAAGAGTGCTATAAAATGAGCTCGATTGATAAACTGAAACGCCTGACCGGCGAAAATATTAAACCGCAGGAGGAGCCTGCGACAAAAAACATCAAAATCGATGAACTGCGACGCCGGATTGACGATGTTATGGCGCGCCGCCGCGAAAGGGATTTAATCGAGGCGGAACGGAAAAGAAAATCCGTCGTCGATAATCTGCGGGAATTTGTTTCCGGAGAAGAAGTGGAAAACGAAGCAGGGAAATTCTTTCTTGCCGGTGAGGAAGTACGCGGTTCGCATCGCCACGGGTACCGCAATATCAGCGAGGCTTTTGGTTTCAACATGACGGCGGCGTCGCTGCTCGCGAACGATCCGATAATCGGTGGATTCAGTTCCGCCGATGCTCTCTTTCTGGATACGGAAACCACGGGGCTTGCCGGCGGAACCGGCACCATGGCTTTTTTAATCGGGGTGGGCTGGTTTGAAGGCGGCCACTTTTGCGTCCGGCAGATTCTGGCGCGCGATTTCGGCGAAGAAAAAGCGGCGCTTTCATATCTTGCTGAAATAGTCGGCCGGAAGAAGTTTCTCATAACTTTCAACGGCAAGGCGTTTGACATAAATCTTCTCGCCACCCGCTTTATTATGAACAGGTTGAGAAGCGTAATTGCCGAATTGCCGCACCTGGACCTTTTGCATCCTTCGCGCCGCATCCTGGGGCATCGCTTGGAAAACAGCCGGCTCGTGACACTCGAAGAACAGATCCTGGGCGTAGAGCGGGAAGGCGACATCCCGGGCTGGGAAATTCCGCAGCGTTATTTCGACTGGCTGCGCCGCCGCGACGGGAGGTTACTTGCAGCTATCTTTGAGCATAACCGGCTCGATGTTATTTCCATGGCCGGTCTTACCGCGCATCTGACGGAAATTATTACCGCCGAGGTTATGGCGCAGAATATTCATGCCGACGATTATCTGGCGGCAGCCCGTCTTTTATTGCATCGCCGGAATCCGGAGCGCACCGAGAAAATATTAAATGTCTTTCGGGATCAAAATTGTGCGGATTTTTCCGCGGCCTCAAAAAAGAAACTTGCCCAATTGTATAAAAAGACCGGCAAACTGGAAGCAGCTGTAAAAATCTGGCAGGAAATGGCTGGCTGTGAGCCCTTGGATTTTTACGCAGTTTCGGAGCTGGCCAAATGGCTGGAACATCAGGCGTGCGATTACGAACAGGCAAAGATGCTCGTGGAAGAATCTTTGCAGCGGAATAATACTTTTTCCGGAGAAGAGAAAGAATCGTTGCTCCACAGATTAAAACGATTGCAGGGAAAAGCAGAAATAAAAGATTAAGAGCCTTTGTAGGAATCGGTGTTACAGGTCGGTGATTTATTGTTTGTCCTCTGTCTGTCATTCCGTGCAAGCGAAGCGCGACACGGAATCCAGTATTAATGGAACTGGTTCCCCGCCTCCGCGGGGACGACGTCTGGATACCGGCGTTCGCCGGTATGACCTTATTAAAGGTAAAAATTTGACCCCTTGTTCCCCTCTTAATATTTATTGTCCTGAGAAGGCGCTGATGCGTTTTCCCTCCGAAGTAGCGGATATAACAAAGAATCAATTGACAATAGGTCTACTCTGTGCGATAAGCGCAACGGTGATAGCAAAATACTTCTCGAACCTGGTTATCTGCCCTTCTCCAAAAACGGAAGCCAACTACTCTTTCATCTCATATCAAAGCTCTACGAACAAACATCTATAGTTATTACAACAAACTTAACCTTTGGTGAATGGCCTCAAGTATTTGGTGACGTCAAAATGACTACTGCTATGCTGGATCGGCTTACTCATCATTGTGAAATCATTGAAACCGGGAATGAAAGCTGGAGGATGAAACACAGGTCTTCATAAACATATATTTTTTACTCAGGGGTGGGTCAGTTTTGGACGCCGATAGTGGGTCAATTTTCAATGCCTATTGACATGCGATTCAGGATGTCATGAAAAAATGGACAATGCCCTTGGCCAACTGGGCTTTGACAATTTCGCAGCTGGCTGTTACGTATGAAGGCCGCTTCAATTTGGCGGCGATATGAAAAAAATCCCATTTACACAGATTAGTTTACAGTCTCGTTAATTTTGATCTTTCATTTCTCATTTAACAATATTTACACTTATTAAGGTATTTCGGATTTCATTAGCCGGTACTCCGTTTAATTCATAAGCCATATTAATAGCTGCTGATACTTGCGTCTCTAATGCTTCATTTCTCCCCGCGGCAATCCAATCATGGCCGGTTGTACCTTGCGGAGCAGAAACAGCCTGCGCATGTATATTTATTGCTCTGTTACCAAGTGTCCAAGAATTTACAGTTGTTGCCGGACCGTTTCCTGTGTTTGTATAAATGTTTTGATAATCGCATTTTGTAAATTGCAATATGTAAACATTAGCGACGGTATTTTCCGTATATCCTCCGTTTATACTGCTATTATACCAGCGTCGGCTCTTGGCGTATCTTTCTTCGTCCGTCCATTGATAATTATCTATTTGCTCCGTCCAAGAAGGGATGAACTCCTCTAAAGTGCTGGAAGATACTGTGACATCTGCCATTACTCTTTCCTGTGTCACCTTGCCGGTAAATGATCCTAAATTTCCCCAAGGGGAATAAAAGCAATAATCCAATATCGTCATGCTTCTCCCGTGCTTTTGATATAAAAGATATTTAGGGTATGAGCTGTAATCATAATCGACGAAATATGGTAAGCTTCCATATGTCATTCCGGAATCCGCTGAAGTCCAGATCATATAATCATACTGGTAATATGACCAAGTCACTTCATTAACAGTCTGTTTGCTTGTTCTTATTCCTATGTAGTTTACTGGACTATTTGGTATTAAGACACTTGCATATATAGTTTCGGGGAATATTCCACTGCCATCAGCGTGATAATCCATATTGGGTGTGTCGATTAGATCTGGTGCTAGTTTGTGAGGTTCATAGATATCATGATAAAGACCGGAATACATGGGGTTTCCTATAGTATTCCTATTGGTAAACCATTCCTGAAATCCTGTGTCGTCACTATCGACTGGAGCACGCTCTAAGCGGTTATTTCTAGGATTCCAGACCATAGATACGCTCTTGGTCAAAGCTTCGCCGCTGATATACGGGTTGGAAACAAGGTTTACCGTTATCACGACATATTCGCCATTTGGAATATACTTGCCGATAACGGCATTCGCCTCATTCCCCAGCGTTCCTCTATAGACAAGCATATAAGATTTTACATCTTGTGGTGGAGTAAATGAAAATG
>Ga0228535_1000378_pt1 | contig 131741 bp, 109 predicted proteins | sample SJ1metagenome_FD_168457 | JGI IMG/M metagenome (GOLD analysis project Ga0228535, IMG submission 168457) | Enriched culture of PCE-dechlorinating microbial communities from Ithaca, New York, USA - SJ1 | ecosystem: Engineered > Modeled > Simulated communities (microbial... > Unclassified...
CTGTGGATCCTGGAGGCGAAATTACAGGATCAAGACGAACAACAGGGTGTTGCCAAGAAGGTCAAGGGTGCGTAGGATTCATCATGGAGTGGCCACCGCACCTCCAACTGAGAACGGGACAACCTCAACGCTTTTGTGGGAAACTGCTTGCATCGGTACTTCCCGTTTGTATCATACCAGCGTACATAGATTCCGGGCCGGTTCTTGTAAGTGTAGATCCAAGCCTTCTTCATGGCCGTGCTCCTTAAAAAGGGTTCGCCCGTCTATATTAGCAAAATGATAACCCAGTATCAAAGAATTTGATCGTTGGTATGATACAAATGTGTAACAACCGATTCCAGAAAGGGGGGCCAAAAGCTGTAAGTCCTTATTCCATAAGGGTTTGGCCGAGTGGCGGAATGGCAGACGCTGGGGCCTTAAAAGCCCCTGCCCGCAAGGGCGTATGGGTTCGAGTCCCATCTCGGCCACTGACGTGAACCCTGGACCCCTGATCGTTGTAGATACCGCGTGTGTTTCGCACACGCTTTGAAGCCGAAGTTGACAGTCGTATGGATCGCACCCTGTTCAGAGGGGGGCGTTTTGGAGGTAAGCTATGGCCAATCAGCCCATCAAGCTCGTGGAGACCGACAAGCCGAACTTGTACCGCGAGATGTTCCCTTACACGGAGTTTCCCAAGGTGGCCTTCGACGGCGCTCAGGAGCCCTATGAGATCCCCGAGGACATCTGGATCACCGATACGACGTTCCGCGACGGCCAGCAGGCCCGTCCGCCTTATCGGCCCGAGCAAATCCTGCGGATCTACGACCTCCTGCACGAGATCGACGGCGGCACCGGCCTGATCCGCCAGTGCGAGTTCTTCCTGTACTCCGACAAGGACCGCAAGGCCGTCGAGCTGTGCAAGGCCCGCGGCTACAAATATCCCGAGATCACCGGGTGGATTCGCGCCGTGGCTGCGGACTTCAAGCTCGTCTCCCAGCTCGGCCTGAAGGAAACCGGCATTCTGACCTCCGCCAGCGACTACCACGTCTTCCTCAAGCTGGGCAAGACGCGGACCCAGGCTCTCAACAGCTATCTGGACATCGTCAAGGCCGCCCTCGATACCGGCGTCCTGCCGCGATGCCACCTGGAAGACATCACCCGCGCCGACTACGACGGGTTCATCCTGCCGTTTGCAGCCGAACTGCTTAAGATTCAGGAGCAGTATGGCAAGCCGATCAAGATCCGTCTGTGCGACACGCTGGGCTTTGGACTGCCCTGGCCGGGCGTTGCGCTGCCTCGCAGCATTCCCAAGCTGATCCAGGGTTTCCGCAAGCTCGGCGTCCAGCCCGCCCAGCTCGAATGGCACGGGCACAACGATTTCCACAAGGTGCTCGTCAACGCCAGCACCGCCTGGCTCTACGGCTGCAGCGCCGCCAACGCCGCGATCTTCGGCTCCGGCGAGCGGACGGGCAACCCGCCCCTGGAGGCGCTGGTCATCGAGCACGCCCAGATCAAGGGCATGGTCCCCGGCGTCAACTACGCCGCGATCACCGAGCTGGCCCACTACGCCCACACGGAGCTGAACTTCGAGATCGCGCGGAACTACCCGCTGGTCGGCAAGGACTTCAACGTGACCCGCGCGGGCATCCACGCGGACGGTTTGCTCAAGAACGAAGAGATCTACAACTGCTTCGACACGAACAAGCTGCTGAACCGGCCGATCGGCGTCGCCATCGCCGACAAGACCGGCGCCGCCGGCATCAAGCACTGGGTCGAGACGCACTACGAGATCCAGATCGCCAAGCACGATCCTCGCATCATGAAGATCAAGGACATGATCGACGCGGAGTACGCCGCAGACCGCATCTCGGCCATCTCCGACGACGAGATGCACCAGTGGGTTCGCGACACGTTCGGGGCCGAGATCCCGAAGGCAAAGAAAGTCTGAAATCGCAACTGGAGGAAAACCGAAATTCGAATATCGAAATCCGAAACAAATCCAAAGGACCGAATTCCAAATGACCGAAACGCTGTCGCTTTTCGGATGATTCGTTCGGAGCTTTCGGTTTTTGGTCATTCGCGCTTGTTTCGAGTTTCGTAATTCGGATTTCGGATTTCCCTGCTTCGGGGTGCCATGGCTCACGACCGGATACAGGCCGTCTTGTTCGACCTTGGCGATACCATTCTCAACTTCGGCCAGGTCAGCACGACGAAGGCGTTTCTGGCCGGGGCCCGCCTCTCGCACGCGTTTCTCAACCAGCATGGCCAGCCGGCCGCCTGGTTCCCCTGGTACTTCGCGAGGAATCTCATTCGCCTGCGGATCAAGTACTTCCTCTCCGACTTCACGCACAGGGATTTCAATTCGCTGGAAGTGCTCCAGGCTGTCGGAACCAGGCAGGGGGTGGTCCTGACGCCGGACCAGTGGGACGAGTTTGCCTGGCTGTGGTACGAACCGCTCAGTCGCAGCGCCCAGGTCGAACCCGACCTGCGAGAGACCTTCGCCGCCCTGCGGGACCGCGGCCTGAAGCTCGCGATCGTGTCCAACACGTTCGTCAGCCGCGCTTCGCTGGAGAAGCACCTGGGGCAACTGGGCCTGCTCGAATTCTTCCCGGTGCAACTGTACTCCTACGAATACCACTTCCGCAAGCCCAGCACGGAACTGTTGCGAATCGCCGCCGACAAGGTGGGCGTGGCGCTCGCGAATTGCGTCTTCGTCGGCGACCGGATCGACAACGACATCGTGCCTGCCTTGTCCAGCGGGATGCACGCGGTCCTCAAGGATGCCTACACCAACGCAGGCAAGGCGACCCCGCGAGGGGCCCGGCGGATCCGTCTGCTCTCGGAACTGCCGGCGCTCATCGAAGAGCTCGACCGGACGACCCAACCGGCCCAGGTCTGAGCCCCCGAACCCGGTGGTCGCAGACTCCCCCGCCGATCCGCGATCGATGCCGGAAGAAACCCCATTGACATGGCGGACCTCGCTCCGTACTATCGGCCCTTTCACTTGTCTTGGGCCGTACGCCTGCGTCGCATCACGCGCGACGGCGGGCGTACAGATCTTGAAGGAGAACAGGGATGGCAGGCAACACGATCGACGTAACCGATGACAGTTTCGCGAGCGAAGTGCTCGGATCGGATGTTCCCGTTCTGGTGGACTACTGGGCGCCGTGGTGCGGACCTTGCCGAATGGCGGCGCCGGTTCTGGAGAAGATCGCCGGCGAATACCACGGGCGACTGAAGGTCTGCAAGGTCAATATCGACGACAACCGTGAGATCGCGATGCAGTACCGCATCATGAGCATTCCCACGATGCTCCTGTTCAAGGACGGGGAAATGGTGGACCAGATCACCGGCGTGGCGCCGAACTTCGAGTCGGACCTCAAGCGAAAGATCGAGCCGTACGTGGAGTGACGCGGAGTCGGATTGGTCCTATGAGTCATATACGTCCTATGGGACGAATGGGACACATAGGACCGATGGGACAAGTCGCAAGAGAGGGCCTTTCCAGGAAAGCGTCGCCATGTCTGACACATCGTATGACGTAATCATCATCGGAGGCGGGCCGGCCGGTCTGGGCGCGGCCCTGTACAGTTCGCGGGATCGCTTTCGCACGGTCATTCTGGAGAAGATGATCCCCGGCGGCCAGATCTTCAACACCGACCGCATCGAGAACTACCCCGGCATCCCGCGGATCGACGGGCCGGGCCTGGTCGATCAGATGCAAAAGCAGGTCGAGACTTTCGGAACCGAGATCAAGACCGCCAGCGAAGTGACGGACATCCAGCGGACCGCGGACGGGCGGCTCGCAGTCTCCTGCGGCCAGGACCGCTACCTCGCCCGCGCGGTCGTGCTCGCGCCGGGCAGCAGCTACCGCAAGCTGGGCGTCCCCGGCGAGGAGGAGTTCCGCAACGCCGGCGCGGGCGTCAGTTACTGCGGCACCTGCGACGGTCCCTTCTTTCGCGATCGGGAGGTGGTCGCCGTCGGAGGCGGCAACACCGCGATCGAGGAGGCGATGCACCTGGCCAAGTTCGCCGACAAGGTGACGCTGGTGCACCGCCGCAACGAATTCCGCGCCGACAAGGTCCTCGTCGAGGAACTGCTGGCCAAGGTCGCAGAACCCAACAGCAACATGGCGATCCGCTACGATTCGGTCGTCACCGCGATCCAGGGCCAGGGCAGGGTGCAGTCGGTCCGGCTCAAGAACGTCAAGACCGGCGCGGAAGAGGACTATCCCTGCGACGGCGCGTTCATCTTCGTCGGCACGGTGCCCAACACGGACTTTCTCAAGGGCATCGTCGAGCTGACGGACCAGGGCTTCATCCGCTGCGACTGCGCCCATCTGCGGACCTCCCTGGCGGGCGTCTTCGTCGCGGGCGATTGCCGGGTCGGAGCGACCATGCAGCTTGTCACCGCGGTCGCCGACGGGGTCAACGCCGCGATGATGATCAAGCAGTACTTCCGCGACCGGCAGTGGTGGAAGAAAGCGGACGCAGAGGCCGAGCGCTCCTTCGAGTGGTGACGAGGTCTCACCAGAAGACGACATAGAACGCCGCCACCGCCGCCAGGACCAGGCCGCCGGCGAGTTTGGCTGCGACGCTGGTCTTGACCTCCACTCCCTCGCGAACGGGTAATGTCCTGGGCTTCTCCAACGGCCACAGGAACGTGATCAATCCCATGATCATCAGGACGAGCTGGAAGGCCAGGCCGACCTGGATCAGGAAGTGCAGTCCCGGCGCAAACTTCTGGAACAAACCGTAGAGGACCGGGCCGCAGATCAAAGCCGCCACGCCCGCGGAGGCGGGGGCCTGGGGGACCAGCATGCCGAAGACGAAGGCCGCGACGACGCCGGGCCAGATGTACCCCTGGAATTGCTGGATGTAGTTGAAGACCCCGCCGAACTTGGGGTCGTCCAATCGGGGCGCCAAAAGGCAGGCCGCGACGACCACGACCCCTGTGGTGATGCGACCCAGGAGCAACAGTCGTTTCTGAGGAGCGTTGCGGTCGATCAGCCGGCTGTAGATGTCCATCGTCAGGATCGTCGAGACGGAGTTCAGCATGGAGGCCAGCGAGCTGATGACCGCTCCCGCGATGGCGGCGAACATGAACCCTCGCAATCCCGAGGGGACCAGCTTCTTGATCAGCGTGGGAAACGCGGCGTCGGGTTTGCGTCCGGCCAGCAGTTCCTGCGCGGGCGTCCGCCCGGTCTCGGCAGCGATCTGTCCCACCTTCTGGTTGTAGCTCGCCATCTCGTCCGCCAGGGCGGGATGACGATCCGTCCACTCGGCGTCCGGCTTAAAGACGATGAGTTCCTGGGCGTTGGGCGATTCCTTGAGCCGGGCGAAGGCCGTCAGTTTCGATTCGTTGTCCACGTCCGCCGCGGCTTGCAGGTCCGGGGTGTAAAGGGTGTTGGCCATGATGCCCGGCATGACGATCGCAAAGGGGATCAGCAGCCACAGACCGCCTGCGAAGATCACGCCCAACTGGCCGTCGCGCAGCGTGCGGGCCGCGAGGTTCCGCTGCACGATGAATTGATTCAGGCCGCAATAGTAGAGGATGACGATCCCCATGCCGGAGACGACGCCGGTCCAGGGCAGGGCTTCGTGACCGGCCGGAAGGATCATGTGCAGCCGGTCGGCGTTCGTGGTCGAGAACTGCTCCCAGCCGCCGCAGGCGCGAAGACCCAGGAAAAAGATAACGATTCCGCCGATCAGCAGCGCGCCCCCCTGGAACAGATCCGCCCAGGCGATGGCCTTGAGTCCCCCCCAGAGCGTGTACAGCGCCGCGACCGATCCGATCAGCCAGATGCTCGCGGTCAGGCTGATGCCGAACACTTTGTTCAAAGTCAGGCCGCCTGAGTAGAGCACGGCCGACAGGAGCACGGCCACGTAGATCACGACCGTCGTCACGGCCATGAGCGCCCGCGCGGTGGAGTTGTAGCGGTGCTCCAGGTACTCGGGCATCGTGTAGATCCCCGCCCTGAGGAAGCGGGGCAGCAGGGTGAACGCGATCAGGACGATGCCGATGGAGCCCGCCAGTTGCCAGTTGCTGACCGCCAGGCCGACGCTGCCGGCGCCCTGGCCGCTCATGCCGACGAATTGCTCGGTGGAGATGTTGGCCGCGATGATGGACAGGCCGATCAAGGGCCAGGTCAGACCCCGACCCGCCAGGAAGTAGTCCTCGCTGGTCCGCTCCCGACGGCTCTTGAACATGCTGATCGCGACCACGGCGCCGATGAACGCGACGAAGACCGCAATATCGAAGACGCTCAATTCCATAGGCACATCCAACCCCAACAGGTATCCATTCCCGGCTTCACGTTCGATGTTGTCACAATAACAGCCCCCCGGTCCCAGTGCCACAAGATTCCCGGCTCGGGCTTTGCACGTCGGCGTAGTTTCTGGTAAAAGGGGACTGTCGATGAACAGCGAACGGGCCATAGTAGAAAGGGTACGCATGTCCGACGTTCCAAGCCACAGCGGGATGAGCAGGCGACAGTTCCTCAACGTCTCTTTGGCGGTTGCCGGCGGGCTGGCCGTGCTGGCCCCTCGTCGAGCCTGGTCCGAAGCCGACCGCAAGGAGGCCCGCTGGGCGTTCCTGTCGGACACGCACATCGCGGCCGACCCCGAGGACAACTACCGGGGCTTTTATCCCTATCGGAACTTTGAGAAGGCCGTCGGTCAGCTCGCGGCCGACCTGCCCGACGGCATCGTCGTCACAGGCGACCTGGCCCGACTGACCGGCCAGATGGGCGACTATGAGAACCTCCACAAGCTGCTGATGCCCGTTCTGGGCAAGCGACCGACCTGCCTGGCTTTGGGCAATCACGACGACCGGGCGGTCTTCCTGGACGTGTTCGAGGACCGCGCGGGCCAGGCCCAGCCGATCAAAGACAAGCACGTCGTCGCGGTCGAAGCGGGACCCGTCCGATTCCTCCTGCTCGATTCGCTCTACGCGACCAACAAGACGCCGGGATTCCTCGGCAAGGCCCAGCGGTCCTGGCTCCAGCGGTATCTGGCCCAGAGCGACGACAAGCCGGTGATCCTGTTCTTCCATCACACGCTCGGCGACGGAGACGGAGACCTGCTCGACGTCATGTGGCTGTTCGACCTGGTCAAACCGATCCGCAAGGTCAAAGCCGTCGTCTATGGCCACTCCCATGAGTACAAGACCTCCGAGCTCGACGGCATTCACCTGATCAACATCCCCGCCACCGCCTACACCTTCAACGACAAGGAGCCCGCCGGCTGGGTCGAAGCCCGGCTCACCGCTGACGGAGGCGAGTTCCTCCTGCATGCTCTGGCCGGCAATACCCAGCTAGACGGCCGGATCGAGGGCCTCCGCTGGCGATCCTAGCCGGCAGGGCCCATCCTTTTCCCAGGTCCTGTCGTGCCCCTCATTCTCGGACCTGGCTGACGACTCCTGTGGTCAGGGACCGCAAAAATCGGGTCCTTCGGAGCCCGAACTCCGCGCTAACTGAAGATTAGCTATACTTTAGCGCAGGAACGAAGTCTCTTCACCGATAATGGAGAAAACAGGATCACGGAGCGATCCTGAGGAAGACAGACCAACACGGATCGAGGTCGAGCGGAATAAACCCCGCTGTGCAGGCGGGGATGTGTTGGGGGTGATGACGAATGGTCGATGTGTCGGGACGCGATCTGAACAGAAGGCAGTTTCTCAAGACGGGTTTGGCTCTGGCTGCGGGCGTCGCCACGCTCGGGCCGGCGCGGGTCTTCGGCGAGGATCGCGACGAATGCACGCGCTGGGCGTTTCTCTCCGATACGCACGTGGCTTCGGACCCCGACAACCGATATCGGGGCTTCTACCCCTATCGGAACCTCCAGGAAGTCTCGGGACAGGTCGCGTACAATCCGCCGGACGGCATCGTCATCACGGGCGACCTGGCGCGGATGCGGGGCCAAGTCGCGGCCTATGAGAACCTCAAGACGCTCCTGACGCCCATCACCTCCCAGCGGCCGGTCTATCTGGGTCTGGGCAACCACGACACTCGAGAGGATTTTTCCCAGGCGTTTGCAACCGACTCAGGCGACGTCCGCACGGTGGAAGACAAGCACGTCGCCACCGCGGTGGCCGGTCCCATGAGACTGATCGTTCTCGATACGCTCCTAACCGACCGGGCGGCGGGCCTGCTCGGGGGCGCGCAGCGGACCTGGCTCAGCTCCTTCCTGGCCACCACCGACGACCGGCCGACGATCTTGTTCTGCCATCATCGGCCTCGAATCGACCTGCTCGACACCAAACGTCTGTTCGACATCATCGAACCCGTCGCCAAGGTCAAAGCCGTGATCTACGGGCACTCGCACCGGTTCAAGTTCTCCCAGTACAGGGGCATTCACCTGATCAATCTCCCGGCGACCGGGTACAATATGTCCGACAGCCAGCCCGTCGGCTGGGTCGAGGCCCAGCTCACGGACACGGGCGGACGGTTCACCCTGCACGCCATCGGCGGCAACCGCAAGCACGACGGCTGCTGCGAGCGTCTGACCTGGCGATCGTAGATGTCCGAGAAAAGCGTTGCGATTCGTCCTGGGCTGTGATAGACAATATGGGATGTCCGATGTTTCGACCGTGCATATGAACAGACGGATGTTCCTCACGATGGGTCTGGCCGCCGCAAGCGGGGTCATTACGCTCAGACATCGCGAAACCCTCAAGGACTTCGCCCGCTGGGCCTTCCTGTCCGACACGCACATCCACGCGGACCCGATGTATCGGTTTCGCGGTTTCTGCACCCACCTGAACCTTCGAAAGACCGTCGACCAGATCGGCGACGAGATGCCCGAGGGGGTGGTTATCACAGGGGATCTGGCCCGATCCCGAGGCGGCGCGGACGCCTATGAGAATGTCAAGGCCCTGCTGGCGCCGATCTCGCGGGAGCGCCCGGTCCACCTGGCCATCGGCAATCACGACGATCGCGACAGTTTCCTGACGGCCTTCACCGGCTCGGCCCGCACCGGCGGCATCAAGGACAAGTACATCACCACCGCGATGGCCGGTCCCATCCGATTGGTCCTCCTGGACACGCTCCTGTACGTCAACACGTTCCCCGGCATGCTCGGCAATCTCCAGCGGATCTGGCTGGAAACCTACCTCCGCATGAGCGACGATACGCCGACGATTTTGTGTTTCCATCACACGCCCCGCGCGGACCTCCTGGACATTCGGAGGCTCTTCGAGATCATCACGCCGGTGCGAAAGGTCAAAGCCCTGATCTTCGGCCACTCGCACAAGTACCAGTTCTCGCAGGTGGAAGGGATTCACTGCATCAATCTGCCGGCCACAGGGTACAATTTCACGGGCTCGCAGCCGGTGGGCTGGGTCGAGGCCCGCCTGACGGCGCACGCCGGCGAGTTCGTCCTCCACGCCGTCGGCGGCAACATGAGGCAGCACGGCGCCGTCCGCTTCCTCCGGTGGCGGGCCTAGCGTCCGAACAACCCGCAATCGCAGCCGGGGTTCTCGTATCGGTCGGGCAATCGCCAGGCGACAGGAGCAAGAAGATCATGCAACAAGGGATTTGTTGGTGCGCGGTGGCAGTCGCTGTCTGGATGGCCTGCCTGACGGCCGCAGGTGCGGCCACAGCAATGCAAACTGCCTCGCAGGATGCCACGCTGCCTGAAGGAGTTCGGGTCGTGTGGGACCTGTCCAAGGCATATCGACAGGCGACCGCCACCCGCGAGCGGATCAGCATCAACGGACTCTGGCGGTGGCAGCCGGCCGAATCGGGATCGCAGGAGACGCCCGCCGGGAACTGGGGCTATTTCAAGGTCCCAGGGTGCTGGCCCGGCATCACCGATTACATGCAGAAAGACAGTCAGACCGTCCACTCGCATCCGAGCTGGGCAGGCCGCAGGTTGGGCGACCTCTCAGCCGCCTGGTATGAACGGCAGATCACGATCCCGCATCAGTGGGCGGGCCGCCGCGTTGCGGTTTCCCTCGAGTACCTGAATTCCTACGCGGTGGTGTACCTGGATGGCAGGAAAGCCGGTGAAGCCCGCTTCCCAGGGGGCGAGGTCGATCTCACGTCTCTGTGCCGAGCGGGCGAGCAGCACAGGCTCAGTATGCTCGTGGTTGCCATGCCGCTCCAGGGCGTCATGCTCTCCTACTCAGACAGCGCCTCGGCCCGCGAGGTCAAAGGCTCCGTGGCTCGTCGGGGCCTCTGTGGCGACGTCTATCTGGTGAGCGGACCCGCGGGGCCGTGCCTAATGGACGTGAGAGTGGACACCTCGGTGAGAAAGCAGGAACTCGCGCTCGATGTGGCCATCGACGGCCTTGCACGGGATGCGCGCTGCGCTCTTCGCGCGCGAGTTCTCGAAAAAGGGCGCAGCATCAAGGAGTTCACGAGCCCGACGTTTCAGGGGAGCGATCTCAAGACAGGCCGCATCGCATTTACCGAGAAATGGATGCCGAACGGGCTCTGGGACATCCATACGCCGCTCAATCAGTACGATCTCGAAGTCTCGCTCGTGGATGGCGACGGCGCGGTGCGGGACGCCGCCTGGCCCGTGCGGTTCGGTTTCCGGGAATTCTGGATCGACGGTCGGGACTTCTATCTCAACGGCACTCGCATCTTTCTGTCGGCTGTGCCGCTCGACAATGCCCAGATCGGCGCCGCCCTGGCGAACTACGAGGCCGCCCGCGAGAGCATGCAGCGCCTCCGGAGCTTTGGAATCAACTTCGTCTACACTCACAACTACGGCTGCGAACCGGGCTCGCATCTGAGTCTTGCCGAGATCCTGCGGGCCGCGGACGACGTGGGAATGCTCGTGTCGTTCTCGCAGCCGCATTTCAGCCATTACTCCTGGCAGGCCTCCGACGCCGATCTGAACAATGGATATGCCCGCCATGCGGAGTTCTTCGTTCGGGCCGCCCAGGGCCACCCGTCGGTCGTGATGTATTCGATGAGCCACAACGCCACCGGCTACGCCGAGGACATGAATCCCGACATGATCGACGGCGTCCGCGACGCCCGTGACACGTGGGCGCTGAGGAATGTGAAGCTCGCGGTCCGGGCCGAAGAGATCGTCAAACGCCTGGACCCCAGCCGCATCGTCTATCACCACGCCTCGGGCAATCTGGGCTCCATGCACGTGATCAACTTCTATCCGAACTTCGTGCCCGTTCAGGAACTGTCCGACTGGTTCGAGCATTGGTCCACGAAGGGGATCAAGCCCGTCTTCCTGTGCGAGTACGGCGCTCCGTTCACGTGGGACTGGGCCATGTATCGGGGGTGGTACAGGGGCAAGAGGGAGTTCGGCAGCGCGGTGGTGCCCTGGGAGTTCTGCCTGGCCGAATGGAACGCGCAGTTCTTCGGGGACCGCGCCTTTCAGATCAGCGAGATGGAGAAGAGGAACCTGCGATGGGAGGCCAGGCAGTTCCGCGAGGGTCGGCTCTGGCATCGATGGGACTACCCCCACCAGTTGGGATCGGTCGATTTCCCCGAGCGGGAGCCGGTGTTCGACCTGTACTTCACGGACAATTGGCGGGCATTTCGCACCTGGGAAGTCTCCGCGAATTCTCCCTGGGAACACCACATCCTCTTCAAATTGCGACCGGGCATGGACAGAAATCGCCGGCAGGAGTATCGGGTGGATTGGGAGAACCTGCAACGACCCGGATTCAGTCCCGACTACCAGGAGCAGCGATACGAACGGATGGACCTGGCCTACGAACGCTCCGACTGGGTCCCCACTGCCGGCGCGCGGGCCCTGATCCGGAACAATCAGCCCCTCCTGGCTTACCTCGGCGGCAAGCCCGAGCGGTTCACCAGCAAGGACCATGTCTTCACCGCCGGCGAGACGGTGGAGAAACAGATCATCGTGATCAACAATTCGCGTGTGCCAACGACCTGCGACTGCTCCTGGTCGCTGGCCCTTCCCGAACCGATCGCCGGTCGCAGCCAAGTCACGGTCCAGACGGGTCTTCAGGCGAGGATACCCATCCGTCTGGCTCTGCCTGTGCGACTCGCTCCCGGACAGTACAAGCTCAGCGCCGCCGTGGCGTTCAACACAGGACAGACTCAGGAAGATGAGTTCATGATCCACGTGCTTGCTCCTCGGCTTCCTCTCGAAGGCCAGGCCAAGGTCGCGGTGTTCGACTCCAGGGGTGAGACAGCCGAGTTGTTCAAGAGCATGGGCAGTTCATGGGATTCCGTGGAAGCCAAGGCGGACCTGACGCCGTACGACGTGCTGATCGTCGGAAAAGCCGCCCTGACCGTGGACGGGCCCGCGCCGGACATCGGTCGCGTGCGGGACGGACTCAAGGTGCTCGTGTTTGAGCAGACGCCCGAAGTGCTCGAGAAGCGATTCGGCTTTCGCGTGGCAGAGTATGGTCTTCGTCAGATCTTCGCCAGGGTGCCGGACCATCCGGTTCTGGCAGGGCTGCGAACGGAGCATCTGCGCGATTGGCGAGGCGAGGCCACGATCCTCCCGCCGCGATTGAAATACGAGCTCGACCCCAAGTTCAACTTGACGCCGACGGTGACCTGGTGCGGCATCCCTGTGACCCGCGCGTGGCGCTGCGGCTGTCGAGGCAACGTCGCCTCGGTGCTCATCGAGAAGCCCGCATGCGGAGATTTCCTTCCCATCGTGGACGGCGGCTTCAGCCTGCAGTACAGCCCCTTGCTGGAATACCGCGAGGGCAAAGGGATGGTGTTGTTCTGCCAGATGGACGTGACCGGACGCACCGAAACCGACCCTGCGGCCCGGACGCTGACCGCCAATCTGCTCGCATACGTCCGCGGCTGGAAACCCTCTCCGCGACGGGAGGCGCTGTACGCCGGCGACCCGGTGGGGAAAAGACACCTCGAAGAAGCGGGATTCCGGTTCGGCTCCTTCAGCGACCGAGAGATGAAGGCCGACCGCGTGTTGGTCGTCGCACCCGGCGGCAAAGCCCTCGGGACAGATGGCGATGCGATCGCCGCCTTTCTCAAGGCCGGCGGGCGTCTCCTGGCTTTGGGATTGACGCAGCAAGACGCGGACGCGATCCTGCCTTTGAAGGTCTCGATGACCCAGGCCGAACACATCGACGCCTGGTTCGATCCGCCGGGCCTGGACTCGCCGGCGGCGGGCATCGGGCCCGCGGATGTCCACAACCGCGATCCGCGTCGCATCCCGCTTGTGGACGCGGGCGCAGAAGCCCTCGGCAACGGGGTGCTCGCCATCGCTTCGCCTGCCAACGTTGTCTTCTGCCAATTGGCGCCCTGGCAATTCGAGTATGCGGACAACTATGGACTCAAGAAGACGTTTCGTCGAACCAGTTTTCTTGTGACGCGGGTCCTGGCGAATCTGGGGGCGAGCAGCGAAACCCCTTTGCTCACGCGCTTTTCAACCGCGGTGGACGACGATAGCCCCGGCCGCTGGTTGCGAGGCTTCTACCTGGACGAACCCCAGGAATGGGATGATCCCTACCGCTTTTTCCGATGGTGAAGCTCCTGGGTCGTTCTCGAATGGCGGTTCGTTATGCGTGGCGAAGCGTTGACGCCGGTCGCAGTGCGGGATATGATGGAGCCTGGAGTGAACAGGATGTCGATTGGGCGGGGTCCGCCGGCGTGGGAGGGGCGGAATAGGACTCGCCGGGCCGATTGTATCCGGTTCCCGGCAGCGATGGTGCCTTATGGTTGGCCGACTTCGGCACATGCGATTGCTTGGTTGCGTATTGTCGGTATCTGTCGTCACGATCGGGTCCCGCAGCGCCGCGTCGGAAGGACCCGCTGGCCCAGGCGTCCGCGTTGCCCAGATCCGCTTTGGCGTCGTCGAACCGCCCGTCGTGGCGCAGCGGGAGATCGCGATTCGCACGCCGGTCTCCAATCAACAGCTTGGGTCCAAGGCGCTCGAATGCAGCGGCCTGGCGTGGATTCCCGGCCATCTGCTGATTCTGAGCGATCGGCATGGTCACGTCGTGTTCAGTTGCCCGATCGATCTGGACCACATGACTCTCGGAGACCCGGCGCCTCATCTGGTCGTGCCCAACGAGCAGCAGCTCCTCGACGACGCGGAATGCCTGACCGCGACCCGATGTCCCGATGGTCACCCGGTGATTTATGCGATGTGTTCTTTGAGCAACGATCCGTTTGAGCAGCCGTTGCCGAAACGCCGGCACATGCTTCGGTTCGAAGTCACGGACACCAGGACCCTGGCCATCCAGCGACCCGTGGTGCTCAGCGCCGCGACCCTGCGAGAGATCGTCGGCGGCTGTTTCAAGACGGTGGGCGTCGAGCCGTACCGGACGTTCAACGTGGATTTTCGCGGGCTCGACAAGAACACCTATCGCTGGGGCAACGTCGAGGGCATGGCGTTCACGCCCGACGGTTCGGCGCTGCTGCTGGGGATGCGCAACCCCTTGTTGGAGGACCGCGCCATTTTCGTCGTCGTGCGAGGCGTGCCGGAAGCCTTCGACCGCGGCGATCCCGCCGGGATGCGCGTCGAGGACATGTTCACTCTCGACCTGTCCGGCCGGGGCGTCAGCGACCTGTGCTGGGACCCCCTGACGCAGGGGTATCTCATCGCCGCGGCCCGAAGCAACGGCCCCAGACTCGATGAGGACGAGCCCTTCCCCCCCAACACGCTGGACAGCGCCCTGTTCTGGTGGAGCGGGCGCAAGACGGAGAACGCGATCCTCTTCGCCAGACTCCCCGACATGAAAGTGGAGGCGATCTGCCGGCTGGGTCCGACGCCCTTCATCGCCGTGGGCACCGACGAAGGGGACGTGAGCGAGGGCCGCGACCAACAACAGCAAAGCGTGGTTTCGATCATTCATTTCACCGGACTGGAGCCCGCGCGCACCGCGAGGGCAACGCCATGAGCGATGAGCGGCACAACCAGGATTCCGTCGCGCCGGACGACTCCGAATTCGAGGCGAGCCTCGTCTCCGACGCCGAAGGGAAGCTGATCGGAGATGAAACGGAGGTCGTCCCGGTCGAGACCACTGCGTCTCGACCCCGCGAAGTCCCCAAGCAGCCCGCCTGGGTCGGCAGGGTGCTGGGGCACTTCCGCCTCCTGCGACTGATCGGCGAAGGCAACATGGGCCGCGTCATCCAGGCCCAGGACATCAACCTCCATCGGATCGTCGCGCTGAAGATCCTGTGCAAACGTCTGCCCGGCGTGGGCAACAAGGGCCACGTCGAGCAGTTCCTGCGCGAGGCCCGGGCGGCCGCCCAGATCGAACATCCCAACGTGGTGCAGGTGTACGAGATCAACCAGCACGAGGGCTGGTGGTACATCGCCATGGAACTGCTCGATGCGGGCAATCTCAAGCAGGTGGTCAAGGCCGCCGGACCGTTGTCGATCCCCCGCGCGTGCAGCCTGATCGCAGACGCCGCCGCGGGACTGGCCGCGGCGCACCAGCTTGGGATCGTGCACCGCGACGTGAAGCCCGCCAACCTCATGCTGACCCGTCAGGGACGCTGCAAGCTCACGGATTTCGGCCTCGTCCGCCTGGACGACCCCAACGATCCCTTCGACTTCACGCGTAAGGCGGTGGGCTCGCCGGCGTTCATGGCGCCGGAGATGATCCTCAACCGCCGTCAGACGCCTGCGATCGACGTCTACAGTCTCGGAGGCACGCTCTTCTTCGCCTTGACCGGAAAGATGCCCTACGCGGCGCAGAACCTCAAGGAACTCCTTCACAAGCACCTGCACGATCCTGTCCCCGATATCCGAACCCTGCTGCCCGCGTGTCCCGCCAGCCTGGCGGCTCTGCTGACCAGGACCCTCGCCAAGGACCCCGCGGACCGCCCGTCGGCGGCCGATGTCGCTGCCGCCCTTCGGGCCGAGGCGATCGCCGCCCAGCCGGAGGATTCGGGAGTCCTGAGCTTGACCGGGACAGGCTCTCTTCAGGCCCTGCTGGCTTCCCGGACGCAGTTCTCGCTGACGTCGCGAATCTCGAAAACAGTTTGCAGCGTTGTGTGGAAAAGGCGGTGTGTCGCGTTCGCTGTGGCAGCGGTCCTGGTCTTTGTCGCAGGGGTTCTGTGGCTGGCTCCGCATGTCGTCGGCATGTGGCGAGGGGCCCGCAGGACTCCCCATGCCGCGGACCTGGCCCGGCTGTTCCCCAATGCCGCGGAAACCTACGGCGTGTTGCCGCCCGGCGCTGTGCCCCGACACGTCCCGCCGGATGCGAAGGCTCCGCCGGCCTTCAGTTGGGTCCACAAGGTCCAGCCCGGAAAATACAAGTTCGTGGGCGCCAGGACCGGACTGCGATTCTACGCTGCGGATTCCCCTGAAGCGATCCTCATCCCCCTGGAGAGCCTCGTCGGATACGAGACCCGCGAGGCCGCCCGCGCAGAGGGCAGAGTCCCCGCCGACGCGGAAGCCGTCCCGCGGAAATAGCGAGCAGCCAGATCCGCGCAGAAACCCGCCTGGGCGCCTTGTCGCGACGCTCAAGTCTTCTGCGCCCCGGACCTGCGGGTTCCCCTTGGTGATCGTGGCGTCTTGGCGAGACCATTGTTTCCCCTGAGCGACGAGTCACGAGCGACACGGCCTCGGGCCGCTCGTTCCGACACCGCCGCTTCACGCTTCACGAGGCCTGCTCTACGAATTCTCCCCCTTGCCGTTTGCGCCCTGTTCCTTTACACTATCCCCAGCGTGACGCCGAGGGCGAACGACGAACGAGTTGGAGTCCGACATAGACTGTCCAAGCATGGAGAGGCGAAATGCGTGCGGTGGGTGCAAGATGTGGAGAATCGAGCGTAAACAGCGAACGCAGGGATGTGAGCATGGCCGACCGTACCCAATAGTCGGAGGCCGGGCCATTTTGCCATCTGGGAGAGTGAGTGGATGTCCCGTAGGCTGAGATCGCTTGTTGTGCATTTGCTTTTGCCGATTGCGGTTGCTTCTCTGGCGGCGGCCCCGTTTGCCTGGAATATGAAGCATCGCCCTGCACGACTGTTCCGTGAAGTTGTTCTGGACCCGATTCCAGCATCAGTTCAGCACATAAAGGCGAATCATGCCCGCTGGTTCAGCAAGCACACGTATGTTTTCCGGTTTGATGTTGGTCTTGAGGATCTTGCTCTGATCCTACGCTCAGGTCCGTTTGAAGAGATATCCTGTGTGAAGTATGATCGAGGAATGCTCTGCTACGGGGAAACAGAAGAGGGGTTAAATAGGGACTGTCTCTCGCCCAAGCCCTCAAGCCAGTATGTATCTGCCTTCTTACCGCGTATCTTCGGGGGGATTCAGAATGAACTCACTCTTGAACCTTGAAACATTCAAGGAATTGATCTCCAGTTGGACACTGCTGATCATTCTGGGCCTATTGGCGACTATCTTATGGTTGTGTCCTGACGCTTGCCTGACCGACCCAGAGGTGGCAGCATTCCGTAACGCGCACCGAGGCTATCTCGGGATGGCCGCGATCACCCTCGATCTCCTGCTGGTCCTGCGAGTTGCATTGAATGCCACTCACCGAGGATATCACCTAGTCGCCTCAATCCCTGCAAGACTGCAACAGAGACGAAACACCGCTGCATCACGTGAGAAGCTTCTGAGGAAGCTCGATAAGCTAGATGGCCCAAGCCGCGAGTTGTTGTTGGAGTGCTTCCGCCTGCGAAGACAGCGATTTCGGCTGCCTTCGAATGACAAAAGAGCGTTCAGCCTCCATAAGCTGGGCGTCATATCCTGCACTGACTACGACCACGATGAATGCGAATTCGCGATTCACTTGTGGCTCTGGAAGGAACGAGATCGAATCCTGACATGGGCGACACAGCGAACCACGGAGAAAAGCCAAGGTTGACAACGAGAGTCCCTGGAGTTCCGAGCGTTAACAGGTACGGTCTCTATCAAGGTTAAACAGGGACTGTCCCTCGCCAACTCCTGGGGGGCGCAATCCTACGTCCCACGAGGGCTATATCGGCATATCGGCGCGCCCTTCATAAGTCATTGTCCTTTCAGGAGCCGGCCTTGCTTTCTTCGGGTCAACCGTGTACAACCGGGCACTGGCGTGGCCTTCCGAGGTCTGTCGTGATCGAGGTCCTGTCGAGAGAATGGAGATGTCGAGTATGAACGCGAAGTGGTTGGTCCTTCCTGTGGCGATGATCCTTGCGACGTCCCTGTGCGGGCTTTGTGCCGAGGCGAACGATTGGGAGAACCCCGAGGTCGTCGGCCGCAACAAGGAGCCCGGACATGCCACGCTGATGGTCTATCCCGACGTCCAGACGGCGCTGGGCTGCGACCCCACGGTGTCGCCGTACTTCCAGTCGCTCAACGGCAACTGGAAGTTCAACTGCGTGAGCAAACCCGCGGACCGGCCGGTGGACTTCTACAAGCCGGACTTCGACGTGAGCCAATGGGCCGAGATCCCGGTGCCCTCGAACTGGGAAATGCACGGCTACGACAAGCCGATCTACCTGAACATGCGCTATCCGCACCCGACGAACCCGCCGTACATCGCGCACGACTACAACCCGGTGGGCTCGTATCGTCGCCAGTTCACGATCCCCGATTCCTGGGACGGCCGCCAGGTCTTCCTGCACTTCGACGGCGTCATCAGCGCGTTCTACCTCTGGATCAACGGCCAGAGGGTCGGCTACAGCGAAGACAGCATGACGCCCGCGGAGTTCAACGTCACGCCGTACCTGCGCAAGGGCCAGAACACCCTGGCGGCGGAGGTCTATCGCTGGTGCGACGGCAGCTACCTCGAAGACCAGGACATGTTCCGCATGAGCGGCATCTACCGCAACGTGTACCTGTTCGCGGCCCCTGAAGTGCACATCCGCGACTTCCACGTGCGGGCCACGCTGGACGAGCAGTACAGAGACGGCGTCCTGCAGATCCGCCCGAAGCTGGCCACGTACGGCCGGACCGAAACCAAAGGCTGGACCGTCCAGGCCCAGCTCTACGACGGCAAACAGGCCGTGCTCTCGCAGCCCCTGAGCATCGAGGCCGACCGAATCCTCAACGAGAGCTATCCGCAGAGGGACAACGTCCGGTTCGGGCTCCTGCGAACCACCGTGCCCAACGTCAAGCCATGGTCGGACGAGGCGCCGAACCTCTATACGCTCGTCCTGACGCTCCAGGACGCTGCGGGGAAAGTCGTCGAGGCCGAGAGCTGTCGCGTGGGCTTCCGCACGGTCGAGATCAAGGACGGTCAGTTCTTCGTCAACGGCCGGTCGATCAAGTTCTTCGGCGTCAACCGCCACGAGCACGACCCCGACACCGGCAAAGCGGTCTCCGTCGAGCGGATGATCGAGGACATCAAGCTGATGAAGGCCAACAACATCAACGCGGTTCGGACCTCGCACTATCCGAACGACCCGAAGTGGTACGAGCTGTGCGACCAGTACGGGATCTACGTGATGGACGAGGCCAACGTCGAGACCCACGGCGTCGGCGGCCTGCTCGCGAACATCCCCGCCTGGCACACGTCGTTCGTGGATCGCGCGATCCGCATGGTCGAGCGGGACAAGAACCACGCGTCGGTGGTGATCTGGTCGCTCGGCAACGAGTCAGGCTGCGGCCCGAACCACGCCGCCATGGCCGGCTGGATTCATGACTACGACCCGACTCGACCCGTCCACTATGAAGGCGCCGCCGGCAACCCCGACTATCCCTACGTCGATATGATCAGCCGGATGTATGAACGGATTCCCGGCATCATCCGCCTGGCGACCAACAACGACACGCGCCCCATGATCCTGTGCGAGTACGCCCACGCGATGGGCAACAGCGTCGGCAATCTGCGCGAGTACTGGCAGGCCATCCGCTCGCACAAGCGGCTCATTGGTGCATACATCTGGGACTGGGTCGATCAGGGCATCCGCAAGAAGTCGCCCGACGGCGCGAGCTACTGGGGTTACGGCGGCGACTTCGGCGACAATCCCAACGACGGGAACTTCTGCTGCAACGGCCTGGTCCAGCCGGACCGCAAGCCCAACCCTTCGCTGGCGGAGGTCAAGAAGGTCTATCAGAGGATTCACGTCACGCCCGCCGATCTTTCCTCGCGGACGGTCTCGATCGAGAACGAGTACGACTTCCGCAGCCTGGACTTCGTCGACGGCGCGTGGGAGCTTCGCTGCGACGACCGCGTGATCCAGCAGGGCAAGCTGCCCAAGCTGACGCTCGGACCCCGACAGACGCAGAAGCTCGAGATCCCGTTCGACAAGCCCAGCGTTCAGCCCGGCGCCGAGTACTGGCTGAAAGTCGCATTCACGCTCGCTGACGACGCCCCCTGGGCCCCGAAGGGCCACGTGGTCGCGTGGGACCAGATTCAGGTTCCTGTCGACGTGCCGCCCGCGACGGTCGTCGCAATCGACCGGATGCCCCAGGCGTCGCTGCGCGACCAGGGCAACGTCTACACCGTCAGCAGCGGCGACTTCGCCGTGACGATCGGCAAGGCCAGCGGCGCGATCGAGTCGCTCAAGTTCAAAGGCAACGAGCTGGTCGCGAGCCCCCTGGTCCCGAACTTCTGGCGGCCCCCGATCGACAACGACAACGGCAATCAGATGCCTCGCCGGCTCGGCGTGTGGAAGAACGCCGGACCCGAGCGGACGGTCGAATCGATCACCGCCGAGCAGGTGAATCCGCAGCTCGTCCGCATCACCGCCCAGGCGAAGCTCCCGGTCGGCGACGGCGCGAAGTACACCACAGTCTACGACGTCTACGGCAGCGGCGACATCGTCGTCGAAGCGAGCATGGAACCGACTGGCCGTCCGCCTGAGCTGCCTCGTTTCGGCATGCAGATGGCGCTGCCCGGCGCGTACTCCACGATGACCTGGCTCGGTCGCGGACCTCATGAGAACTACTGGGACCGAAACAGCGGCGCGGCCGTCGGCCTGTACTCGGGCTCGGTCGAGGGACTGCTGCACGTCTACACCCGTCCGCAGGAGAGCAGCAACCGGACCGACGTTCGCTGGCTGACCTTAACCGACAACAACGGCGCAGGCTTGATGGCGGTCGGCATGCCGCTGCTGAGCGTCAGCGCCTGGCCCTTCAGCATGGCGGACCTGGAGAAGGCCACGCACATTCACAACCTGCCCCGCCGGGACTTCGTGACGTTGAATCTGGACTACCGTCAGATGGGCGTCGGCGGCGACGACAGTTGGGGCGCCCGTCCGCACGCGGAATACACTCTGCCGGCCAAGCCCTACAGCTACCGCTTCCGCCTGAAGCCCTACACGAAGGACATGGGCAACGCCAACACGCTGGCCCGCCAGAGTTGGGGCGGTCAGGCCTCCGCCGGCAGCGGAGCCCGCGTGTCGCTATTCGACGGCAAGACCTTGAGCGGCTGGACCGTCATCAACTGCGAGGCGACCGTCGATAATGGGGACATCCTCATCGTCGCCGGCAACGGCCTGCTCCAGACCGAGAAGAAGTATCGCGATTTCGTCCTGGAGTTCGACTGGAAGCCGCTCAAGGAGACCAAGTGGGACAGCGGCGTGTACTTCCGTTACACCACCGTGCCGCAGGGCCGGCCGTGGCCCGCCCGCTACCAGGCCAACCTCCTGCAAGGCCAGGAGGGCAACGTCAGTGACCTGCAAGGCGCCCAGAGCAAGGGCCTGATCAAGCCCGGCCAGTGGAACCAGTTCAAGCTGACGGTGCAGGGCACGAAGGCCTCGCTGGTGATCAACGGCGCGCCCGCTTGGCAGGCCGACGGCCTGGCCGACCCCGAGGGCTACATCGCCCTGCAGGCGGAAGTCCCCGGCGGCGGCCAGCACCGCTTCCGGAACCTCTATCTGACCGAGCTGAAGTAAGCTGGGCGCCTACTGGCCAGGCAGATACGACACATAACCAGCAGGGAATCAACTCCGAAGACCATTGACAAGCATCGGCTTGCGATGGTCTTCTCATATCTGTGGACCGGAAAGGAACCATTCGTGGCGTGTTCGGTTCATCCCTGATGGTTCCCTGCGATTGCACGAGGCTCCGAATCCGATATAATGATGGAGAACAGGCAACGATACAAGGAGACGACCGTGGTGCGTGTATCCGAGCAACTGATCGAGGAAATGGTTCGGACAATTGTGGACGAGGTGGGGCCGCGCCGCGTCTATCTCTTCGGCTCGTACGCTCGTGGCGATCAGACTGCCGACTCCGACGTTGATCTGCTCATTGTCGAGGACGAGGCCTTCGGGCCCGACCGCAATCGGTGGTCCGAGTTGAAGCGCATCCGCAGGGCTCTCCGGCCGTTCCGTGTCCCTAAGGATATCCTGGTCTACAGCCAGGACGAGTTCGAAACCTGGGAGAAATCCGTGAATCACATCGTCGCCCGCGCCGCCGGGGAAGGAAGACTGGTCTATGAGAGATCCTAAGCAGGCCAGGGACCTTCTCACCATGGCGGAGAGGGACTGCCGTGCCCTGTGCGGGCTGGAAGCCGACATCAACCGGAGAGATTGTATCGACCAGATCGCCCGCCTGCTGCAGCACGTCCGACAGGTCATCGGATAGAACGAAAGCAGTAGCCGCCGGGAGGTGTCTGTGAACGACAGACGTGGCCCCCCCAGCCCCCAGGAGATGGAGATAATGTCATGAAACCAATCCGAACCACCGCCGCCCCGGCGGCGATCGGGCCGTACAGCCAGGCAGTTGCACAAGGGCAGTTGCTCTTCACGTCGGGCCAGATCCCCATCGACCCCGCTACGGGCGAGCTTCGCAACAGCGACATCGCCACCGCCGCAAGGCAGGTGCTGACGAATCTCCGCGCGGTGCTCGTTGCAGGCGGGGCGGATCTGACCACCGTCGTCAAGACCACCGTGTTCCTCAAGGACATGCGGGACTTCCAGGCCTTCAACGCGGTCTATGGCGAGTTCTTCAAAGAGCCCTTCCCGGCCCGAAGCTGCATTCAGGTCGCGGGCCTGCCCAAGGATTCGCTCGTGGAGATCGAGGCAATCGCCGTGCGGCAAGAATGACGGGAGGCAGTGACTCGTGGCCTGTGACCCGTGACTCGAGCGACGGCTTTGCGCCTGCCCTCTTCATTGAGTTGGTCGGCAGCGGTCCATGCGAACTGCGAAGTCTCGCAGGAAATCCTCGCGCCGGCGGCTCACCGTCTTGACGCCGATGTGTGGGCCCTCCGCGACCTGGGGCGAGGGATCGTCCGTCCACCAGTGGGGCAGCCGGGACGAGGGATGTTCCGCGGCGTCGGGCGCGGGTCGCACGGACGTCAATTCGCCGGTCTTTCCATCGAGCGCCGTCACGTTGCTGCGAATCGTGTAGCTGTACGTCTTGGCGTCCTTCGGCGAAAATCGAAACCGCATCGCGTCGTTCGCGTCGACGTGCCCGACCGACGACTGGTTCTCGATCACCATGGTCGCCTCGGGTTTCTCACGCATGTGTTCGCCCACCGGCAAGGCCAGCTCCAGCACGCCAAACTGCTCGATCCGGTTCTCTTCGTTCGTGAGGCGGTCGAACACAACGTGCGGCCGCTCCCAGGCCCGGACGAACTGTCCGCCCCAGCCGGGTTGCGACGGGTCCTCGGGCGTTCCGTGCAACAGGTACCCGACCGAAGGCGAGTCGCCCATCTTGATCGTGCCGCCGAGCTGTGTCGCAAAGAAATCGCCCAAGGCACCGTGACCCGCGATATGCGTCGTGACAAATGCCTTGTTGCCCCATTCGCCTTGTTGATTGCCGCCGACGAACCAGCCGCGATAGGTCGCGTTGACCTCGATGATCCAAAGTGTCGGATGATGGGTGACGACGTACTGATAGGCGTCTACGCTCCATTTCTTGTTGGGCCCGCCGATGAAATACACGCGCAGCTTGGGCAAGATGTCCGGGGCGTCGTGCAGCGCCTGGGCCAGATCGTCGATCCCGCCCCACACCAGCACCCAGAGCGGCCGCGAATCCTCCCGCCGGGCGCAGCGAACGATCCACTCGGACCCTTCCGTAGGCGAGCCGAACCCCGCGTACCCCGCGCCGTCGATGGCCCCTTGCCTGGCGACCGCCCGCAACGAATCGGGAGCAGGGTACCTGTCGGAATGCGTCTTGAGTTGCGGATAGTCGCGTTCGTACAGATCGACGACCTGCAGGATATGCTCCTTGCGTCCCGGACCATAAGGCGACGAGATCAGCCCCTCGATCTCGAAGCAATCCGCATAGACCAGCAGATGCACCATCGACTGAAAATCATCGGGATCGGTCCCGCCGATATCCGTGGACACAATCACCCGCCGCCGCGGCTCGACCGCCGTGCCGTCTGCGACCTGCCCATCACACCACGCCACGCAACCACCGAGTCCCAGCAGCACCGCACACAACATTGTATTCGTTTTCATCGTCGCTTTCTTCATGCCGACTTTCTGCCGAAGCCCAATTCGAGACCGAGCGCTGAAGACCAAAGATACAGGCCCAAAGCGGGCCTGCAAGGGACGTTTTACCGCTTTGGGCCAGCAGCATGATAGATAAGAGCGGCACATTCGCCAAGGCGTGCCCGGCACGCCCTTCATGCTGCTGGCCAAAAGCGCAAAATGCCCGGCCGAAGGCCGGTTCAATCGGTCCGCCTCCTCTCCTTCCTCAAGACCGAGACAAGTAAGGCGTCCCCGGGATTCCGAATTCCAGGTGGCATTTCAACGGACGATCGGCCACTGGAACGTGGAGGCGAGCGTGACGCGTTTGCCCGTCGCGGAGGATTCGCGGGCCGCCGTGATGATCTCCAGCACGTGCAAGGCATGTTCCGGCGTCACCAGCAGTTCCTTGCCGGTCACGAGGCACTCGGCCGCCAGGGCCGCGCCAAGCTGCCAGATGTACCCCTGCGCGTCCTTGACGTGGCGCTCCAGTTTCGGCGCGTCCTTCGTGGCCAGGTCCACGCCCAGCGGCGCCCAGTCGTAGCCGACCAGGCCCATGAAGCCTTCCGAGCCCACGATGCTGATGGTGTGCCGCGTCTCCTGGCTGCCGTCGTGGCCGTGCGGGTTGAAGTAGTTGAAACCCGACTGCACGTGGGAGATGACGCCGTTGCCGTGGTCCATCAGGACCATGGCGTTGTCCTCCTCGGTGACCTTGATGCGGCCCTTGTCGCTCACGGTCCGCTCCGGCGTGACGACGCTCAGCATCGCGCTGACGTGCCGGGCGGGACCCAGCAGACCCGTCAGCGAAGTGAGATTGTATACCGCCAGATCCGGCATCGAGCCGCCGCCCTTCTCGTAGAAGAAGGCCGACCAGTCAGGCCCCTCGTGCCCGTAGTCTGCGTGGGCGGCGGCCACCCGGCCGAGCCTGCCTGCGGCCAGTTGCCTGGCCATGAACGCAAACTGCGGGCTTTGCACGGTGATCGGCGCGCCCCAGAGGCGAAGGTCCTTCTGTCGGGCCAGACGCAGCAACTCCTGTCCGGCCGCCAGCGAATTGGCGATCGGTTTCTCGCTCCAGACGTGCCGGCCCGCCTCCAGCGCCCGACGGTTGATGCCCTCGTGCTCCTGCATGTCCGTGAGGTCCACCAGGAAGTCGAACGGCGCACCGGCCAGCATCTCGTCGATATGAGGATAATGATGAGCGACCTTGAACCGCTGGGCCTGTCTGCTGGCCCGATCGGGCTTGATATCGCACACGCTGACCAATTCGACGAATGGCGATTTCGCCAGCACCGGCAGATACGAGTTGGACACGCTGCCGCAGCCGATCACGCCGGTGCGGACGCGCCCGCCCGACCCCCCGCGCGAAACCGCTCCAGCGGTCCCAACCACCAGTCCTGCCCCGGACAGAAACGCAGCTTTCGTAAACTCACGCCGATTCACGATGGGGTTCGAATGGCTCATAAATCGTCCTTCGTTATCCGATGTCCTCTTGATCCCTGGATCCAGAATCTCCCTTGGCAACCGGGAGTCTCCAGAAACCCAGTATACGTCAACCGATGCCTCAATTCAAAACCGAAAGAGGTGTCGCGGGAATTCCACGACGGCGCAAGAGCGCGACGACAAGAGAGAATATGGCTCATCCGGTTCTTGCGTACTTTCCCGTGCGATGGAAGCCCTGCCCCACGCCCCCCTGGCATCTTTCGCCTTGGGCCAATGACATGAAGATAGTGGCCCGTGGCCAGTGATCCGTGCCCCGAACCACGAGTCACGGGTCACGGGTCACGCGTGCCAAGCACGCCCCCTCATGCTGCTGGCCAAAAAGCGAAAAATGCCCGGCCGAAGGCCGGTCGGAGCAGTTCGTCTCTTCCTCGATACGCACGTGAATACCGGACGACACCACACGCACTTCACCTCAAAACACGACGCAAGGTAGCCTGAAGTCTATGTGACAGCCAGAATTGCCAGGGTCCGATGGTCTGATTCCCAGTCTGCGGCGCGATCCACGGGTCGGCTCTCTCCTATTCCTCCGCTCAATTCAGAAAGGTCGTGAGACTGCTCACCACCTCGTTCTTTCGGATTAGTACATACCCTCGCCATCCGGCGAGTTGCCTCCAACTCCATTCATCTGAATCGACGAAATAGAATTCATCCCCCACCTCATAACTGTCTCTGAACCGACTCCAAGCTCTCAGAAAATCTGCGTTTGCGGAAATCCCAGCAATGTCGCCGGACTCCAAAGGTCGTTCGAAGAGCTCTGTCTCAAGCTGGGCAATGGTCAGTGGCCCTCGGATTTTGTATTGACGTCCACGGGCGTTCATTACATTGCGTACGTCAGCTCGTCTCTTCATGACGCAGAGGCGGGTTATGATCTCACGATGCCAACACGATAATAGGGCGACGCACACGCCTGCAAGACAAAGCAAGATGGTCCTTTTCTTCTTCAGGAGGGGACTAAGGTCGAACTTACGCATTTCACATTCCGCCTTGCTTATTCCGCAGTCTCAAGGGATCAGGTTGTCTCATCACGACTTCAATTGTAGGGCCAGGCCGTCGGAAAGGCAAGGCTGAAGATGGTGGTGCGGAAAGGGCCACCAGTCACCAGTGGGTGCATGATTGTAGTTGCGCGGCCCCGCGGCGAGCCGGGCGTTGGGGCTCGGACGGTTGCCCAGGACGCCCAAGGAAAGGGATGGACCGATCCGGATTCCGGCCTTCGGCCGGAGATTTTACGCTTTGGGCCAATAGCATGGAGGATGTGCTGAGCACATCCGAACGAAACTCGGGGGCATATGTGTCATGCTGCTGGCCCAACGCGGCAAATCTCCTTCGCACGACCGCCTCGGGCGTGCTCTCCTGGAGTCTGCGCGGATTTCGTGACGCTGGCGTGTTGCGATTCCTGTTCACGGCCAAGATCGGTTTTCATTCGGCCGTGCAAAGGGGTTGTTTGAGACCTTGCAGCTACGGTCATGCACCCGTCACCAGTCACCAGGGAGGCGTGACCGTTCTTGAGGTTCCCTGTCGCAGGGATCTTCCGTTGCGTCTCAGAGGTGCGTTTTTCGCTTTGGGGATGCCAGCAGAGGGGGGGCGAACGCATCGTCGAAGCACGCGAGCATCGTCCGCCTGCGCGCGTCAGGGAACTTGGCACGTCCGAGCTCTCGCGAAGGGGGGGGCCAGCGAGTCCCGGAGCGTCCCATTGCGTCCGTCCGCCAGGGCGAATCATGCGTCGGCAACGGGCGGTCCCCCTGGGTCTCCGGCGTGCCCTTCGGCAGCAACCAGGGACGCGGTCAGAGCGTCTTTTGCATCCAGACGGCGTCGAAGGGCGTGCCTCGCTTGATGCAGACGTCGCGGAAGCGGCCGACTTCGACGAAGCCGTGCTTGAGGTGGAATGCCAGGCTCCCGCGGTTCAGCGACGCGATCGAGGCCAGGATCGTGCGGATGCCCAGGTCCCTGGCGCGGGTTTCGAGCTCGGCCAGCATCCTCGAGCCGATGCCTTGGCCGGTCGAGTCGGGCGCGACGAAGTACGTGATCTCGGCCACGTGCGCCGAGGTGGGCCAGGGGCTGTGCCGGCGGAGCATCGCGAAGCCCACCAATCGGCCTTCGGAGTTGCGGGCGGCGACGGTCGGCCAGCCGGCGGCGGATTCCAGGAGACGGTCGAAGAACGCATACGGAACGGGGTTCTCGGGAAACGCCGCGAAACTGTGCACGGCGTAATGGTTGAACAGGTCCACGACGGCTTGTCCGTCGGCGGCTGTGATGGGCGAGAGCTGAATGTCCATTCTCTGTCAGTCTCCTTGATCGTACAGCCGGCGGCGCGGACCGGTCCGGAGTTGTCCGCAGGTGGGGTCCCCACCCAAGCCGCGCGGCTTGGATTCCGTTTCTTAGGGGAGTATACCCGCGGGGCTGGGAGCTTTCAAGACCCGGACACCTGCGGAGAGCATTCCAGCAGCTTGCTTGCTGATGCATCCTGACCTGTGCGGCCGGGTGCCGGCCGAACGCGCCTATCCTCGGGCGGACGGTCTTTCAGTAGTCTTTGAAGCCCCTCATCCATTCGGGCCAGGCCTCCGGCGTAACGCCGCCGGGCGCGGTCCATCTGTTGGACGTGTTGAACGTCCGGCTCCATTTGAGGGTCCACAGCTCCTTCAGTCCGACCTTGCGGGCGCTCAGATCGGCCCAGAGATAGTTCACATATCCCATGTGGCGGTTCATGCAGATGAGGGTCCACTCATTGAGGCCGGAGACGTCCCCTTCCATCGCCGGCGGGTCTGTATTGGCGTTGGGGTACACGTCCACATACGCGCAATCGAAGAACAGCGGCACGTTCGCAGGGTTCTTGATCCGGTTGCGGTTCCTCCAATACTCCGCGGCATTGCGGTCGCAGATCCACTCGTTCTCGCCGTAGCTGCCGATATCGATGGTTTCTTTCTGTTTGAGGTTGGTCCAGCCCTGTCGGTCCCAGGACCAGGCCCGACTGGCGAACTCGCCGGCCACGACCATGGGACGAGTGGCCGCCGGACAAACGGTCAACGCCCCCCGATCCTGGTAGTAGGGCATCAACAGAACGAGCCAGTCGTTGGCGGCATCGCCGCCGGCGGTCCCGCCCGTGTTGAATTTGCCGTTGCTGTCCTCGGTGTACATGTGCCAGATGATGCTCCACTGCTTGAGGTTGGACAGGCAGGCGACGGTCCGGGCCTGTTTGCGGGCCCGGTGCAGGCCGGGCATCAGGACGGCCATCAGGATGGCGATGATGGCCACAACCACGAGTAGTTCGATCAAGGTGAAGGCACGCCTTGCCGTTTTCATGTTCCACCTCGTCTGAAAAGCGCCGCGGCGAAAATCAAGGGCTGCACACAGCATACACCCGCGGCCCTTCGTTGTCCATGACGTCTTCCACGCATCAGAGGTCTCGCGGCCCTGCGTGCCAGAAGATGGCTCTGGCTTCGTGGCTTTTTCATCTCGACCAGGCTTGGGACGGCTCGGCAGTCTTGACCAATCCGACGGCGCCGTCGCCGATGGCGACCAGGCCGTAAGGCGTGCTCAGGAATTTCAGGACCGGCTGGCCGTCCAGAAGATCGTTGGCCAGGATCGTCGCCTCCGCAAAGGGTTTGCCCCGATGGATGACCGCGATCTGCGTGTTGCCCAGGAGCGTCCAGAGGTCGTCGCCGTGAATGGCGCTGGACGTCAAGTCGATGCCGCCGCGCTCGCGCGATCCGAAAGGAACCGCAGGCATGGAGTCCTCGGGAAGGAAAAGGTCGTTTCGGCAGTCGAGCCAAGGGGCGAGCGCAAATGCCTTGCGTGTTGACGCCCGCCACGTAGTCCCAAAGATGTACGACGCTTCCTCGGACTTCGTGTCGATGCGGACCAGAGACAAGTTGCCTCTGCACCAGAGGTCCTTGCCCGTGGCTTCCAGGCGTCCGAAGATGCCTGTCTCGACACCGCAGTAGCCGTAGTATCTCACGCTGTGCGTCCTCGTGTCCAGCCGCCACAGCCCCATCCACGGCGTCATACCCTGGAATATCTTGGGCTGGTTCGTGAAGAAAAGGCTGTTGGGTGGGACTACGGCCAATTGCATTAGCCCATACGGCCGACCGGCCTTGAAGGGTTCCTCGCCCTGGAGCGTGCTGCACAGAACGCTTTCCCATTGACCCGTGCGCGGGTCGTATAGGCCCAAACCGCTTTCGGCGTCGGGTCGTCCATAGGCGATCCATAGACGCCCACGGTCTTGCGTTATGGCGGTGATCAGCAGCGAAGGCAGGCCATGCTCGCGGGTCAGAACCTTGGGGTTGACCGCGACATCTTGTCCGCGGTTCCAGTCCTCCTTCGGCAACACGGCGATACCTATGTCTCGCAAGGCCAAGTAACCGGCATCGTCCATCACGGCCCAACCCACGAGATTGGTCCAATTGATGCTGGTCTCGGTCTTGAGTAGGCAGGCGGGCGTCCGGCCGGTCAGATCGACGCGAGCCAGGGTCGGCAGTCCCCACAACTCGATTGAGGCCAGGTACAGCATCTCATCACGGAGCTGCCACTCTACTCTGTGGAGTTCTCTCGACGGCTGCGAGGGTTGCCCCGCTCTCTTCAACAGCATGGCGACCTGGATTGTGGACAGGTCGCTCTTGGATGTCGTCATCCCATAGCGCGTCTCGAACTGAATCCGCAAGTTGCGTACGCGCGACAAGGTCGCGTTCACGTGCGTGGGGTCTCTATCGGCGGCCAGAGTGTTCTCGATTCGCGACAGCAGGTTGTGAAAACGCTCGGCGGCCCGGACTGTGAGCCCATCAGCATAAGCCGCAAAAGTGCTGCTGCCGGGGTCCCACGAGACCAGAGCTCGGATGTTCCTGCTCTCGATCAAGGGATCGAACACGCGTTCCCATGTCGTTACCCCCTCGCAGGGGTCGTTGACCAGGGCTTTGCAGACAATCATCTTCATGGGGAGGCAGATGCGCCATCGTGTCTGGTCTGCCAAGGGCGTTGACGGACCGTGCAGTTCTTCGGTCAGGATCTTCACCGCCTTCCACCAGAACTCCATGACGGTTTGCGAGGGAACCGGTGCATCCCGACTGGCTCCTTCCGCCATCGCAGCGTGAGCGAAAAAACGAACAATCGGGTCTTCGAAGCGGGCCAGTTCCTCGATATACGCGAGCCATAGGGTCTTGAGTTGTGTTTCGCAACCGCAGAAGTGACTGTCGCGCAGAGCCCAGGCGGATGGTCCCCAACTGCCTGTGAGCAGGCACCTTTCACACGCGTTGCTCCGCACGTCGGACGACGAGATCGTGCCTCCCTGGGCCGGCGGGAGGATCAATTCGTCATAGACCCTGCGAACCTCAGCCATCGCCTCCTGAGGATCGTCGGAGCTGATCCAGGGCAGAGCGGCGCGCCCGTCGAGGTCCCCGATCCGGAATTGCTTCTCGGGCGGCTTCGATTTCATCGCCTGTTCCGCAACCTCGCACCAGATCCGTCGATTCTCGTGATTCATCGCGCGGACTTCGGGCGACGACACCGAGGCCCGATGGGCGAAATACGACCATTGTCCCGAGCGAATCCAGGCGGGCCTGTTCCGCTCGTCGAGGAAATCCCCGGCCGAAAGCGAGCCGTTCTCCCAGTCGCGTCGAACGGAGCGGACCAGCAGGGACACCAGTTCCGCCAACTGCTCGTCGGTGTAGTGCGTGAGATTCGTGGGATTGACACGGTAGCTGGCGAACGCGTATCCGCGCAGCTCCCATTCGTTCTCGAACAGGGCCGCGACGTAGGCGGTCGTCTCGGGCTGCAATGCGTAGGCGGTTTCGAGCGGGGCGAAGGCGTTCTCCTGTCGCGAGTGGGCGCGGAGCAGCATGCCCTGGCGAAAGAACTCCTGTGCCTCTTTCTGCGGCTCCCACCGCGACGACGAAGACGTCGCGACAGCGGCCTTAAGCAGCTCGCCGGCCGCGGTATCGACCGCCCGAGCGGGCGCGTTGGGATCGACCGGTGCGACGACGCTCCCCTCGCCCCCGGCCCGGCGCCATCGCAACGCCATCTCCAGCCGGCCGTCCGACCGCTGAAGACGCCCATCGATCAGGATGCCCGAGTCCCAGAATGCGCTGTCCTCGCCTTCGGTGAGTTGCTTCTCCTTCAACAGCAGGCCCAGGTCCTCGCGTTCCAGGACCACGACGCGCGGCTCCCGGCCCAGTCGCGCCGACAGCAGCTTCGGCAGCGTCCTGGCCAGCATCTCATACCTCTCGTCCAGCTCGACGCGGTGGATGTCGACGATGCCGACCGGGACCGCGTTCCCATCCAGCCGGGCGATCTTGTCCATCGCGTCCCGCACTCTCTGCGCGATCCTCGCAGCCACGGCCTCCGCCTTCGTCGCCTCCAGGGCCTCGTAGCCTTCCCAGAGCCGCAGGCCGTGTGCGGTCTCCGCCACCCGCACACGGACCAGCCGGCCCTGGGTCTGCCGTGACTGCTGCGCCCCATCTTCCAGCGAGAGCAGCACCATCGCGTCGGCCCGCAGCAGCCGGCCGGTCGCGGCCACCGCCTGGCGGTCGACGAGCCCCGCCGCCGTGAGGCGATGCTCCAGCAGCACTCTGTCCAACTCGCTGCGTTCGACCAGCCGGAGCCGATCCCCCTCGGACAATCGCACTTCCAGAAGCGAGAGCATCGGGTCCAGGCCGGGACCGGCGATCAGCGCGACGGTCGGAGCGGACGAATCTTCCGACGTCCCTCCACCGGCCAGTGCGACGAAGAACAGGCTCACGACGATTGCGTTGACGACGACGCGGTTGCCCATGCTGTCTTCTCTCCCCTGTGGATTTCCTTTCTACTGCTTTATTGTTTCGCTTCGGCCGGCCGGTTTGTCTCGGCGGCGATCTCGCGGATCAGCGCGATCGCCAGCTCGCGGCCTGCGGATTGCAGCGCCGTCTTGGCGGCGATTGTTTCGGACAGATCCACCGCGCGTCGCGTCGTGCGTTTGATCGCGACGATCCGACTGGAATCGCGCCATGTCGCCTGCAGCTCCAACCGGGCGGCGCAACTGACGAGCCCGCCGATCCGGGCCGCGAAGTCGCTGACGCCTTCGCCTGTGATTACGATGTCGCAGCCGGCCAGCGTGACGTTCTTCGTCCATTTCTCCAGCGTGTCCTTGTCCGCTTCGAGGACTTCGAACCCCGCCTCTTTGAAGACCTTCTTGACCTCCGTGGCCGCCGCGGGGTCGGGCGACCTCGTTCGCATGTGCGACTCCGACACGATCACCGCCACTGTGGGCAGCGTCTTGCCCGCCAGTTCGAGACGAAGGGTTTCGATGGGCGATTCGAGCTTCTCATTGCGGGGCAGCAACTGGGGGACCCATTGTCCCAGTCCCTCCACCAGCTTCTCGACGAGCTGATCGACGATCGGAGACAGATCGCTTTCGAGCTTGCCCTTGGCGATGACCCCTTTGACCTGGCTGGTCTCGGTCCCGACGACCTTGGCGACCAGGTACAGATCGCGGTCCACCGCGAAGGCCCGCCCGAAGACGAGGATTCTCGCTCCGATCATTCTGCCGACCTGGGTCGATCGGCCGGCTTCCGCGAGGCCCGAGAGGCTCAACTGGAGTTCTGCAATCGCTTCGTTCACGTGTTTGCGTTCCACCAGCGTGAACTGATCGTAGACGCTCAGGCGGGCGGTGAGAATGTCCGCCAACTGCCGGCCGAACTCGGGATTGCCGGGCGCCGTGCTCTCGAAGTTGAAGATGGCGACCGGCACGCTCGCAAGAGTCTGGACGGTCTCGGCGGTTGCCGCGTCGTTGGGATCGGCTGCCGCCGGCGCCGCCAGGGCCGGCAGAGCCATCAGCGTCGCAACGATCGTGGTTCGAGAAATACGCAGGGACATCATGGTCTGGTCCTTTCATTGTAGCCCGCCTGGCAGGCGAACCGAATCAGATTGTGGAACAGCGTCATCTGCCGGGGATCTTCGCTGTCCGTGGCGGGAAGCTGGCAGCAGAGGATTCGATGACTCCCCTCGTGAATGACGCACAAGTACGACGACACTCTGCCTTCGCCCGCCGCCGCGTCGCTGAGGAATGAGACGATGGTCCTGCCGGGCCGCTGCGCGACGTGTACGGGCCGGGCGCCGTTCAGCAATCCCAGGACATCGCGGGAGCAAAGGCCGTCCAGTAGAACGCCGGAACGCTCACGGACCACCACGCCGGGATCATTCTGGTCCTGTGCGATCGAAATATTCAGCGAGTCCGCCCACTGCTCCTGTCGGAACAGGACCACCACTGCGTTCGAGTCCGTCGTCTCGACGCGGTCCAGGATCATTTGGATGGCGGGAGGATCGAGCCTCTCGCCCATCACGACCACGCGGGGCGTGCTGAAATCGCGTACGGCCTGGAACGCCGCGTCCGAGACCGGGGCGCGAGATTCGGACAACAGCGTCTGCACGATGCCCGATGGGTCCAGCGCCCACAGCCCCTGACAGACCGGTGCTTCTTCGCGCGGTCGGCGGGGGGGCCACAGGCGAGTCGGCCTTTCGACCGCTTCGAGAGACTCCTCGCCCAGGAGCAGTTCGGCCCTGCATCGGATCTCCGTGACGGCGCGAACCTCAGGAAACGTCAGCTCGCAGGAAGCTCGCTGACCCTTGGCGAGCGTCATCGTTCGTTCGTGGATGGTCTGGCCGGCTGCGGATGCTGTGATCCTGACGCGATAGGGCCCCTCAAGCCGCGCCGCCTGGGTCAAAGACAGATCGATTTGCACGTCGCCGGGCGTGTAGATCGCCTCGCACGGCATCTTCATCTCCAGCAGCGCGTCGCCCGCCGGGGCGGGCGGGGCGGCCCCGAGCAGAGAGAGTACGGCGATGCAGGCGATCAGAACCATCCTCATAATTCGATCCTTGCTCCAGACGGTGGGATCGGCCGGGCCGTCGCGCCCAGGCTGAAACTGTTCGCTCCCAGCCGCAATTGGGCAAATGACGAGAAAGCGTTTTGGCCGACTTGGGTGACGCGACCTTCGCGGGTTTGGCCGTCGAGGCGGGCCACGAAGTCGATGTCCACTCGCCCGTCCTGGCCGAGGACCGGCACCAGACGCAGTTCAAGGGTCGAGCCGGCCGCGGTTTGCAGAGTGCAGACCACCTCCTGGCTGGGAAAAACGACGAGATCCGCATAGCGGCGTCCGTCCTCGCGACCGGTCTCCTCCACCGCCAGACGCAGGACGACCAGGCCCTCCTCGCGATGCCCCGGTTCCTGTGGCAAAGTCAGCCCCATCTGGCTGGCGCCGGCCGAGTCGATCATCAGCCAGGGTTGCTGGTCCGAGAATAGACCCCGCACTTGGGCGAACGCCTGCACGAGTCGGTCCGTCTGGGCCTGCGTGAGCAGGGCCAGTCCGTTCGTCGCGCCGACCGCGTCAGGCGAATCTCCCGAGCGGCGGGGGGCCTCCCAGCAGAGGAGCAGTCCGATCGAGACCATCAGGCAGGCCGCCATCGCCAGGGCCGTACGTCGCCAGAACACGACCTGCCGGCGTTCGAAATGGCCCTGGCCGCCACGGTCGGAAACCGCTGCGCCGATCCGCTCCCGCAGCGCGGACCAGGAGCCCGGCGGCTGCGTGTTCGCGTAGACCTCTTGCAGGATCTCGTTGATGTCCCCATGCTTGTCGTGCTTGTCGTGGTTGTCGTTTGGTCTTGCCATAGTGACACCCGCTCAATCAATGAACTTGCGAAGATCCGCCCTGAGGAAGTCCCGGGCGGCCTCCACGCAGCGGCATATCGTCGCCGGCGAGCAGTTGAGAATCCGAGCGACGTCCTTCTGGGGACGTTCCTCCATCAGCACTAGGATCGCGGCCAGCCTCATCTTCTCCGGCATCCTCTGCAGGGCCGCGCGCACGGCCTGGGCCCGTTCGTTTCTTCCCGCGTCGTCGCAGAAAGCGGTCGTGCCGGCTCGGTCGGCTTCCTGCCCGATGTCGCGACCTCCCTTGTGGAGCCATCGTCTGCCAAGGACGGCGTGCCGGATCCGCCTGCGAAGCAGGTTCGACGCGATCACCAGAACCCATCCTTCGAAGCGTTCGCGGTCTCTCAGGTTGTCGATCCTCTCCAGGGCGATCAGGAACGTTTGCTGGCAGATGTCCCCGGCGTCCTGGTGATTGCCGGCGTAGTGGTACGCCAGGCGGTACACGCTCTGGTAGTGCCGGTCCACCAGCGCAGCGAACGCCTGCCGATCCCCTGTCTGATGTTCCCGCGTTGCCGTTGGTTCCGTCACGATCGCCTCAATGACCCCGGTTGTCTGCGATATCGCCTGGTGCGATTGTAAGCAAGAGCCTTTCGTCTCCCAAGAATTTCACAGAAAATCTCGCCTGCTGCCGAGCTTTCGCCAGAGATCGGACTTGGTTCGAGAATTGCCCGAGGCTTTTGTCTTCGGAATGCTGCGTATGTGCCGGAAGGTTCTCTTCAGCCATGACCGATTCTCCCTTCGCTTTTCACAACCCCACGATCCGCAGGCTCTTGATGCCCCCGTCGTCGAGGATCTTGACCGCTGCCAGTCTGCTCTCTCCCGCTTCGGACGACAGGGAGACCGTTCCTCTGTGCGCTTCGACAAGCTCGGGGGCAATCTCGGCCTTGAGGTTCTTCTCCGCCATGATCTCCCTTCCAGACAGGGCAGCCAGTCTTCACCAAAGGCTATGCTAGGCCGTCCCCTGCCCCTGTCAAGCCGCTGTGCCCGAGCCATCGCCGGCGAAAGCGGTCCTGTCCGGGGAGAGGAAGCCGCGCGCAAGACCGCACAGTCTACGCAGGCAGAACCTTGCAGGACATCGCAGGACCAGGGGGGCGACGATGGCAAAACCGCGTTTTGCGGCCAAAAAATGAGAGGGTGCGATACCCTGCGAACACAAGATATCGCACCCTATACCCCCAAGGGGAGTCGAACCCCTGTCTCCAGGATGAGAACCTGATATCCTAGGCCACTAGACGATGGGGGCGTCAATCGTGTCCCGCCGGCCTACGTCGTCCCGGCGTCGGCGGCCCTAGGGCAGCCTGCACAGAGACGCGATGCGAGACACGCGTCCATAGCGGCGGGTGGATTCGAACCACCGACCCTGGGCTTATGAATCCCATGCTCTAACCAGCTGAGCTACACCGCCGATACTTGCCAAGCTTGGCTATTGTATGCGCGGCTCTCGGAGGTGTCAACAAATTCTTGAAGGAATCGATCCGCGTGCGCCTGGCGGTCGAAACGGGTCGGCCGGAGGCAGGAGTGAACGCAAGTCCAGGTCTGCAAATGGGATACGATGGTCTACCTCGTCCATCGGCGTGGGGCCGGGTCCGGTCCTGTCGTTCTCGGGCAAATCGCCTGGAAAGTCGGGCTATGCCTGCTATAATGCCGGTCCCATGATCGAACTGAACCCACAGCAGATCGACGAGCGGTACATGCGGATGGCGATCGACGCGGCGTGCGTGGCCGAGGAGAACGGCGACGTGCCCATCGGCGCGGTCATCGTGCACCAGGGTCGGGTGATCGCCCGCGCGTACAACGAGCGCGAGCAGCTCAAGGACCCCACGGCCCACGCGGAGATCGTGGCGCTGACGCAGGCGGCCGCGGCGCTGGGGCTCTGGCGGCTCCACGGCTGCACGATCTACGTGACGCTGGAGCCCTGCCCGATGTGCGCGGGAGCGCTGGTGATGGCCCGTCTGGACCGGCTCGTCTACGGCTGCACCGACCCGAAGGCCGGCGCCTGCGGAACGCTGTACGACATCTGCCGGGACGGACGGCTCAACCACCGTCTGGAGGTCACCGCGGGCGTGCTGGCCGAGGATTGCGCGGGCCTGCTGCAGGAGTTCTTCCGGAAACGCCGGCGCACCAACGACTGAACGCGCCCTCAGGCAATCCCGCTCTGTGGTTCGCATCGTCCTGTTCCGACAAGACATTGGCTTCCCCTCAATGAGCGGCCCTGCCGTCCAGCGTGTTCGGAGAAACGCTGGTCAACACGGCGGCCGAGTCCGATGAAGACACCGGGTATCCGGTCGGCGCGGACCTGGGCAATTGCAGGGACCCGATCTGAACTTCAAGTTCTGATGAAACGACCCGCGAGAGTCCTCTACTGGCCGAAGTGGCTGCGGATGAACATGTCCTGATGGCCGGAGATGTCGCCGAGCCAGAGGTCCTCTTCCGGCAGGCCGCTGTGCGGCTTGTGCGGGTACATGAGAATCCACTTCTTGTCGGGCAGATTGTTGTACGTCGCGATGATGCCGTGCGGCGGGCACGCCGTGTCGACCAGACCGACGAAAATCAGCGTCTCGGCCTGCGACCGGCTGGCCAGGTGGACGTTGTCGCAGTAGCGGACCGCGTCGATGATCTTCTTGACGCCGGGGCTCTGCACGTCCGCCCCGACCGGCTGAGGCCAGCCGCCGGACCGGCCCGCGACGGGACCGGTGAAATCGCACATCGCCGGCACCAGAGCCACCACCGCGGAGACCCGCTTGTCGAGCCCCGCCGCAGCCAGTGCCTGACCGCCGCCCTGGCTTTCGCCGATCGTGAGCAGGTGCTTGCCGTTCCAGGCGTCGCGGGTCGCGATGAACTCGATGGCCCGAAGCAGCCGGACGTACATGCCCACGAAGTAGAACGCGTCCTTGTCGTCGTTGCCCTGGGCCCGGTAGTCGCGAAGCTCGCCCTGTTCGAGGTTGGTGTAATACTCCTGCGGCTGGCCGTTGAGCATGCCGTGGGCGTTGATGTCCAGGACCATCGCGCCGTACCGCTTGGCGAGCCAGGTCGCGTGTTGCGGCGAAGCCTTGCACCAGTCGCCCGACACCCCGGCGGCGCGGACGTACAGGATCGCCGGCGCGCCCCGCAGGCCGACGTCCTTGGGCTGCGCGAGGTAGCCGCGAACGGGATTGACCTGCGGACACGGCAGCTCCACGCTGACGCACGCGATGTCCGGATCGGGCGACTCCACCGGCGACATCTCCGCCCTCAGCGGCATCGCCTTGAGCGCGTCCCGCCGGGCGTTCCAGAAGCTGTCCAGGTCGTCCGGCTCCGGCATGGAGGCCTTGATCTTGTCGGCACCGACCACGACGCCCGCGCGGGCGGCGGCTTTGGCGTCGGTCGAAGACGAGACCTCGCACATGTACCAGCCGGGGGCTTGCGGCCTGAAGCGGACCTCGATGGACTCGCCTCTTCGCTGGATCGTCGGCGAAGCGAGCTTCTCCCATCCGTCGCGAGTCACCGTGGCAGCGACCGCGTCCCAATCGACCGAGGCGACGCCTCTGGCCGGCGCGATCGTGAAGACCACATCCTGCTCCAGATCGTAGGTCCCCGACCTCTCGCTGCTCTGGACGGTCAGCGACTGGCCTGTCGCGACAGCCGTCCCCAAGACGAGAACCCACAGGCACAGCATCCAACTTCGAAGCGCGTTGTGTCGAGCGATCATCCGACGTTCCTCCTGACTGGTGAACCCGCCACGCCGGAGCCGCTCCCATGGAGCCGCAGCAACCAGGCGGGAACCGCCATCATGCCACAGAACCGCGTCGAAAGCAATCCCGTCGCCGCTTCCGATCAGGGCCGCTGTACGTGGCGCCCGTCGATCGGCGGTGCAGCGTTCAAGCGTGAAGTGCGAAGTCAAAACCATCGCTTGAAACTCCTTCCGGAATTGGGTTCGTTTCGCACGACGCTGGTGCGAGTTTGAAGTGTGAAGTTTGAAGTTTCAAGTCAGAGCCATCGCCAGAGACCGGCTCCTCTTCACCTGAAACTTGACACTTCACACTTGAAACTCCTTCGCCAAACGAAGCCAATTTCGCCGCAAAGCCACTCTGTGAATCCGAGGCAAAGAGGGGAGTTTTGGCCACAGAGGGCACAGAGGGCACAGAGCCGGAAGGGCGAGAACCAGGTGAAGAGATGAGAGGCTCACGAATCGCAGTGTTCTCCCCCTCCTGCCCTGGCTTTTCTCTGTGTCCCTCTGTGCCCTCTGTGGCATAACTTCTTGGCTCTTCGCCGAGGCTTGGTTCCGGCCCGGCCGCCTTGCGGGCCTCGCGCTCCTTTCGCAGCTCGCGCATCGTGCGATAGAGGCTGTTTTCGATCCGCCGCTCGTGGACCAGCAGCCGGTCCAGGACCTGGGCGCGGGCGAAGTCGGTCATCACCACCTGGCCCAGGATCACCGCTTCCTCGTCGGGCTTCGGTTCGATCGGCAGCCCGTGCCTGGGCCAGAGCACGATATCGCCGGCATTCTCGCGATAGACGGTCGCGAAGACCGCGCTGTGCAGCCGCTCGGCCCGCCGAAGTCGCCAGGCCAGACTCACCGCCCGCTCCGCCAGCATCATTTCGATCCCGCCCACCGGCGCCAGATCCGCGAGCATCCCCTCGCGGTAGAGATCGAACTGGGCGGGGTCTTCTCCATGAATGACCACCTGCTCGGCCAAAAGCCCGTGTTTGACGGCATTCTGCGAAGCCACCGCCTTGCCTTGGGCCGTCCGCGGCCCGGTGGACTTCTGCGCGTTCGAACGATTCGCCTGGATCTGAGCAACACTCGCCATGAGCAGCCCTCCATACTTGTGAGTTGCTATTGAACGATACATCTCGCATTACGTACCTATCATACGGACAGGCTAGTTCAAAACGCAGCAAACCCCGTGCCACCGCGGGTCTTTCTTGGGGTCCCGGCGGCAGCGACGGCAGGTCCTTGCGGCACAAGGGGTTACAGGCGGTGATTTCCAGAAGGCGCAGAATCCCGTCGCGAGGCCTTCCTGCGACTGCCACAATGGCAGTCGGCCGGGACCGCCAGTCACCGGACAAAGGCGATGTTCACCACAGAGACACAGAGGACACAGAGAAAGCTGTTTGTGGTGTGCTCGTAAGAGCCTGCCCTGAGCCTGCCGAAGGGGCATCTCTTCGGGTCACGGGTCACGAGACACGGGTCACTGCTTCAAGCAACCGCAGATGAACGCAGATGAACGCCGATCAGAGCGAGGGAATAGGCACTCGACCCCCTTATCTGATCCCCTCTTCTCTGTGACCTCTGTGCCTCTGTGGTGAACCCATCAATCTTGCAGGGCGTGTCGTGCGCACCGTGTCGGCTTGGCGTGACGTCCCTGTCACCAGGCGAAAGGCAGCATTCTGTATCTGACTTTCTCTGCATAGGCCTTGTAGCCGGGAAGCTCACGATGGAGGGTCCGATCCTCCAACTCGGCTCGGATCAGATACAGAAGCACCAGCAGGCAGGCGGGAATCAGGCTGTGGACAGATCCCACGATCAGAGGGACGGACACGCCCAGGAGAGCGCCGCCAACGTAGCCGGGATGTCTGATGATCGCGTAGGGTCCCGCGGCGACGACTCGATGGCCCCGTTCTGTTTGGATACGCACGGTCATCTCGAAATGCGGATTGGTCGCCATTGCCCAGGCAAAAAGAGCGGCCCCACCGACGTACATCCCCACGCCAAAGGCCGCGACGCAGCCCCCCAGGCTCGACCCGTTGACTCTGCCGACATCCAGTCCGGCTACGACCGGCAGCGACAGCGCCACGGAACCATAAGCCAGAAGAAAGAGCTTGTCCCACCACCTGATCCCCTGCGGCTTCTCGCCCCGACGGTTGATGACTTCCGGTGAGACCTTGACCACAACCAGTCCACCGATCAGGAGACATCCGAGAGACACCGCCAGAAGAAGCCACACTCGCGGGAGATCCGTACGGCCTGCCGACGCGAGCATCACGACAGGCTGCAGAACCGTCCACACGGTGTCCTCGGCAATCCGTCTGTATCCGGACAGCCTCAGGCCATGAACGTCTTTGACCGGATCGATCGTGTCGTCCATCCGTCGCCACGTTGACATCTACCCTCTACGCAGGCCGAAACCGCGCCGGCGCAATCTTCGAGGGCGCCCTTCAACAGAGAATGGGGAGGGTTGTCCAGAACCCAGATGGTCGGCCACGGGCCCAGAGAACAGGGGGCCTCACACGGCGCAGCCGAGCGACAGCAGCGCAAGGGCCAGCGCGAAGATCCAAAGACCACAGGAGAAGAGTCTGCTTGAGTTTTTCATGGCTGCAATCCTGTTGAAAAAGACTTCGTTTGCCTCGATTCTCACATTTGGAACGCCCTCTCTTCGACGGGCGTCGCCAATGACTCCGGAGGTAAGCTGCCGTTCCCATCCAACCTGAGCAGTCCGACGCCCGCAATCCAAGGGCTGGCTACGGTTCCACTGATGCCATCTTACCAGGTCCCTGGCGAATTGTCCACCCAATCTCATCGCTATCAAGTGTGTAGGTCCGACCCCGGCATCTCGGTTTCCGTGAGTCCCCACTCAATGTCCCCGCCTCTCTCCGAGGTCATGATAGAAAGGCCCCGCTCCCACGTGGCGAAATGCGTCCAGCTCCCAGCGTCCTCGTCTCTTGCTCAGGCCCACCTCAAACACGTCTCCGGAGGGAAACAGTGCCAACCCCGAAAAGGCGCCGTACACCGAGTACACATCGACCAACCAGCATCGTGTTTCGAGTGTGTCGCGATAGCGTTTCCACGTATCGAGTGCGTATTCCGACACTTCTTCCAGGTTCGGATCCTGCGACTCAACGAGCCTCCGCGCGGTGTCATAGAAGAAACCGGTAGCCTCATCACGCAAACGGGTGATTTCGCTTTCGCGCAATTCCCCCGCATGGGGATCAGACGCTATCATGCCATGAACCCCCAGACCTGCCACAAACGAAACGATGGCGATGACAGTACACAAAAGCGGGTGTGTTCTCTTGCCCATGCGCGCTCTCCTATCTCCGAAGTCCTGGATATTCTGGGCGACATCCTGCTCAACTCAATGCACAAATAGTGCACAAATAGGGACTGTCCCTCGGACCTCTCGGGCTCAGGGTGTTCGCACAAGGATCGTCGAGTAGTGTGATCTCACAGACATTCGTATACTTCCTGGCCGGAAAGGACCTGGGGATCGGCTTGGAGACGGGCAACTCATACGCCAGACGGATCACGGATTCTTCGTTGGCCACATACGGCAACCGCAGCCTGTGCAGATAGGCCGTCTCGCGAATACTGCTTCCGGGCTCCAGGACCCCCGGGTTGTGACGCCACTGAGGAATATGGATCCAATCGTATGCGGAGCGGTCCGCTCTCATGGTCAGTCGAAACTCCAGCGGCGATGAATGAAAGGCCTTGAACGGTATGGGCTCATCGCCTGTGTTCGTCAGTTCCACGACCAGAGGGAACAACTGGCCATGTCTGTACGTCTGGCCCAGAGGCGAAGTCAATCGTCCGGAGAGACTGTCGAAGTACTTCGCCTGCTCGTCCTCAGCCCCCATTGCCGAATGGGCCGCAGCCAGCAACACAACGCACCAAATACTATGGCGCATATCTGCCCTCCGCTATCCTGTTTCGCTCGATGCTTGGGCTACCACAACAACAAGCCAGCTCATCTCGACATCCGCGGACTCATCCGGCAGGCCGGAGCCGCGAACCGCTTGATCGAGTATCGCGAGACGGGGCGAGGGAAGCAAGGGAAAAGCGGAAGAACCGGGTGCGTGACCATCTCTGCGGCTGGACCCGTTGAATGGGATGCGGGGACAGAAGGAAGGGACGGACCGATCCGGAGTCCGTCGTCTCGGTGGGAAGCGTCGCTGCGCGACGGGCGGCGGGCATTTGTCGCTTTTCGCCGGCAGCATGATGTAGAAGGCCCCGCGTTTCGTTCGGGTGTGCCCTGCACATCCTCCATGCTGCTGGCCCAAAGCGCAAAATGCCCGGCCGAAGGCCGGAATCCGGATCGGTCCGTCCCTTGTTTGTGCGGTCTTGGGGCAATCGTCTGAGCTTGGGGGCTCGGCTCTCGGCGGATGCGCAACTACGCTATGCATCCCCTCGGCAATTCCCGCGCGCCAGGGCAGGGCGTTGACAGCCGGCCGGCGGATTGGTAGCGTGCCGGGCTATGTTGGAGGTTTGGATCGTATGACGTGGGTGAAATCCCCGGTGCTGGTGATCGTGGCGACGCAACTGCTGTTCACGATAGGCGACCTGATCGCGCGGGCGAACATGCGGCACAGTCCCTTTGCGCTCTCGACGTTCCTGAACTGGTGGTTCCTGCTGTACTTCGCGATCCGCCAGGTCGCCATGTTCGGCCAGCTCTACGTCTTCTCCGTCCTGCAGATCGGCAAGACCATGGCGCTGTTCAGCGCCACGTCGCTGATCGTGGTCAACGTGCTGGGCGTCCTGCTGCTGGGCGAGATCCTCTCGGTCCAGGCCTACCTGGCCATCGGCCTGGTCGCGCTCGGTTTCGTCGTGCTCGCCCTGTGCGGGTGACAATAGAAAAGGGGACATTCTACTTTTCCCCGCCGGATCGCTTCGTCGGGTGTCTTCTGCCGAAAAAGCAGAATGTCCCCTTTTTTCTCGTCTGCATCAGTTGCCCAGGAGGATGCGTCCGTCGCCGGGGGGGATTGCGAACTTGGTCGCGGTCTCGCCCGTCAGCGCGTCTTTCGTCGGCTTGTTCAGTTCGAGCACGTGAGGTCCCGGCGCGCCGGGCAGATTCACCACCACTTCGGCCTTTTCATACTTTCGCCTCCACACGTGGCTGGAGACCTGCTCGCCGGGAGTCAGGGGCAGGCCGATCTTGGCGTCGTACTGGGGCTGCCAGTCGTGACGGTGGCTGGTGTTGTCCGAGAACAGATAGTAGAAGTCGCCGATGGCCAGGGCGTAGCACAGGCTCCATCGCATCGCGGCGGGGTCGGCAGGGGGCTTCTGGCCTCGCTTGGCGTCGCCCGGCCAGCCCGCGCGGTCGCGGGTCTCCTCGAATCGCTCGATCAGGCTGATCGTGGGTTTTCGAAGGAGAGTTTCGGTGTGCTGCATCTTGCGGATGCACTCGTCCCATTGCGTGCGATTGTGGCTCCAGCCGGACTCGTACATCATGCCGTTGAGGAAGGGAGCCGCGAAGTCGTACTCGCCGACCGCGTAGCCTGCATTGACCAGGATCAGGAAGTCGTCGCCGACCGCCTGGCGGACGGCCTTTAGGAACTCCACCCAAGGCCCGGGCTCGTTGCGGAGGTTGTCGTAGAAGACGCCGTCGAGGCCGGCCTGTTTGAGGGCCACGGTCTGCTTGACCACGTGCAGGCGGTACTGCTCGTTGCCCCAGTCCATGCGGTGCGTCCCCGGCCAGAACTGCTGTCGTTTGCCATCCTTGCGGAGCCACCACTCGTGATCCTCGGGCAGCCAGTCGTCGGGGTACTCATAGAAGGGCAGATCGCCCAGGATGACCGCGTCGGGATTGAGGGCGCGGAGCCTGGCGATTCGCTCTCTGGCGAGGGCGACCGATTCCGGCGTGAACCCGTCGGCCAGGCCTTTGGGCTCGCGGTCGAGCTTCAGGCCGAACCGGCCGAAACCCGCCATGATCAGGTCGTGCCTGGCCATGGCTTCGAGCGAATCGTCGCCTCGGATCGAGGCCCAGAGCATCGCGATCCTCGGATAGGGGGTCTTGGTGAAATCGGGGACCTGCGGCGCGGTTTGCGCGCCGGCCTTCGGGATTCCACAACAGAGGGCGCTGAGCAGCAATCCACAGAACACGCACGACGTGCTGCGTCCTTCACGACGTCTTGTCCAGGCCATCCCATTCTCCTTTCGCAGCCGCAACAGCCAACGGACGAGACAGCATTTCGCGGTCACTGGATCGTGGCGGCGGTGCCGCTGACGCTGACCATCAGCATCGAGCCCTGCGGGCCCACGGTCTCGATATCGATATCGATTCCGACGACAGCATTAGCCCCGAGCGAGGCGGCCTCCTGTTCGATCTCGTCGAAGGCGATCTGTCGGGCGTCGCGAAAGGCTTTCTCATACGCCCCGGACCGGCCTCCGACGATGTCGCGGATGCCCGCCATGATGTCTTTGAAAATGTTGGCGCCCAGGATGGCTTCGCCGTTGACGACGCCATGGTACTGTGTAATGCGACGGCCTTCAATGCTCGGTGTCGTTGTGAAGATCATTTCGGAATCTCCTTATGAACGTCCTTTCGCCAACAGACGCACGAAAGGGGCTTTTCTTCACCCAATTGCGGATTCGAATCGTGCAGCCACAAGACCAGGATCACGGCGGCCAGCACGACAAAGCCCGGCAGACCTGTCACGCCGGTCGTCAGGTCGTTGCCGCCCCGGATGAGCACGATGGCCAGGCCGTACGTTGCGTTCAGGGTCCCATGTATGATCGCGGCGGCAATGACGGACCGGGCCTTGACCCGGACGTAGCTGAAGATCGGCGCCAGCAGCATGCACCAGAGGGTCATCATGAACACGCCTGTTGCCGGGTGCTGGGGATAATTGTGTCCTTGGAGGATCAGGGGTGCGTGCCAGAGGCCCCAGATGAATCCGATCAGCACGGACGACCGCCAGAAACCGAGGAACGCCAGTTCCTTTTGCAGGAAGCCCCGCCAGCCCAATTCTTCACCGAAGCCCGCCACTGCGTTGATGGAGATCCCGGCGATAAGTCCTTGCAGCAGGGACAGCCAGAAGATGCCGACGGGCATCGCGGCGATCTGGTTTCGGAGCCGCTGGGCCTGCGCCGGCGTGAGCAGGGATGCGTACCGCTCGAACATGCCTTCCATCTGCGGTGAGTACTCGACGCCGGGCAGCAACAGACTGACCCCAAACGTGGTTAGCGCAACCGTTGGAGGCAGCAACCAGGCGACCAGCCACCATCGGTTGAGCCGAAAAGATATTCCCAGCGGTCCCATGACCGGCTGCTTGTAGATTCTCTTCTGGAGCAGGATCGCCACGGCCATCGGGACAAACATGTAGATTGCGCCGAACGCAAGTCCGATCGGCGTCTGGATGCGTCCGCCCATCGCGAAAAACAGCAGCGCCAGCGACCAATTGACGAAGAACGTCAGACCGACGAACAGCGAAGCCTTTCTGATAGGGTCGCCCACGGCATCATCTGGCGGCTTCATCGCTGGGATTCTCCTTGGGGGCCTTCATCTGGCTCAGGGCCGCCAGACCGCTGATGGCGCCGAGGTTCATGGTCTCGAGGGCCGAGCTGGGGACAATGATCATCGAGCCTTTTTCCTTGAGGCCTTCGAAGAGCATGTTCATGCCGCGAAGGTGCATGGCCATGGGGTTGGCCTCGTACTGCTTGGCGGCCGCCGCGAATTTCTGGGCGATTTCGGTCTCCGCGGTGCCCAGGATGATTCGCGCCTGCCGCTCGCGTTCGGCCTGGGCCTGCTTGGACATTGCGTCTTCGAGGTCCTTGGGGATGATGATGTCGCGGATCTCGACGGATTGGACGGTGATGCCCCAGGGGTTGGTCTTCTCGTCGAGGATTTCCTTGAGGCGGTTGCCCAGCTCGCCGCGATGGGTGAGCATGTCCGCCAGTTCGTGCGTGCCGATGATGTCCCGCAGGGCGGTCTGGGCCGACAGCGCGATCGCCAGATAGAAGTTCTCCACTTCGAGGATGGCCTTCTTGGCGTCCCAGACCATCCAGAAGCAGATGGCGTCGACGTTGACCGGAACGGTGTCCTTGGTCAGGGTCGATTCGGAGTTGAAGTCCGTCGCGCGGATGCGCATGTCCACCGTCTGCACGATGCTCTCGATGATCGGCACGATGAAGAACAACCCCGGCCCTTTGAGTCGATGAAACCGGCCCAGGCGAAGGATGACCGCGCGGTCCCACTGGTTGGCGATCTTGAGCGAGAACAGGATGAAGACCGCCAGGAAAAGGGTCACGCCGGCGACGAGGGGGTTCAGCTCGTCCCACTTGCCCACGACGAAGTAGTTGACGACGAACCCCGCGGCCAGGACGAGGATCGCGGCCAGGACCGCAGGCAGGTTCATCTCGGCGCTGGGGATCTTGATGCTCTCGACGTACTTTCGACTGACGGTCGTTTGCTGTTGGGCACTCTTACTCTTGAGTCTCATGGTTTGTCCTCCCTTGCAGGTATTGGGTGATGTCTGTAAGCGTCAGGCCGTATTGGTGTCCGCGGGCGACCAGCTCGTCACAGAGCTGGGCCAGCATGCGTCTCTTCTCTGCGTCGCCGATCTCGATCTGCTGATGGCTGACGAACGTCCCGGTGCCCTGCTGGGTGTCCAGGGTGCCGAGAAGCTCCAGATCCGAGTAGGCCTTGCGTACGGTGTTGGGGTTGATCTGGAGTTGCACCGCCAGGTCCCGCACCGTGGGCAGTTGCTCGCCGGGCAGGAGCCGCTCGGAGGCGATGCCGCAGCGGATCTGATCGACGATCTGGCGGTGGAAGGGCACGCCGCTCTTGAGATCCAGCTTGAATGGTATCATGTTGATTTCTCCCGAATTCAACTAGAGTTCTAATGATACAGACGTCGAGTGTACTAGTAATATATCACATTAAATGGGTGAAGCAACAAAAAAACGCAACAAAGAACCGACTCATCCGATTCTTGTGTACTTCCTGGTGTGTTGGGGGCTCTGCCCCCCGCCCCCCGGCATTTATCGCGTTGGGCCAATAGCGTGAAGTTGGATAAACCTGAAGGAAACCGACGGGCAAGCCCCCTGCGGCCCGTGCCTGCGTTCGTTCGGTGTGTTCTCGATCATAATCATGGGCGAGACCATCCGGCTCCGCCGGGGCCCCCGCACCACCATGCTGCTGGCGTAAGGCGAAAAATGCCAGGGGTCCAGGGACCGCGTCCGCGGACGTGGGACGTAGCGCAGCCACAGAAGCACGCAAGAACCGAATGAGTCCTGATTTTTCACCCGAGCCGTTTTTTTCTTGAAGTCTTTACAAGTGTAGAGTAAAATCGGCAACGTTAAAGCGAAAGGAGGTTGCCATGGCGACGAGAGATCAGGAACTGACGGAAGCCGAGTGGGAGATCATCCGGGTGGTGTGGGAGCGACAGCCCTGCGCCGCGCCGACCGTCCAGGAGGAACTGGTTGTCCGCAAGAAGTGGACCTACAGCACCGTGAAGACCCTCATGGACCGCATGGTCGCCAAGGGCCTGCTCACGACCGAGCGAATCCGCAATCTGATTCTGTACCGTGCGGCCATCGGCCGGCAGGAAGCCCAGCGAGGCGAGTTGCTCAAGACCGTCAAGCGAGCCTTCGGCGGCGCGTTCACTCCCATGATGCAGTTCATGGTCGAGAACGACACGCTCTCGCAGAGGGAGCTCGACGAGTTGGAGAGCCTGATCCAAAAAAAGCGGAAGAATGAAGGGTGAAGTTTCAAGTTTCAAGTGTGAAGTGGAGCCAGCGCGCCTCTTGCTTCAAACTTGACACTTCAAACTTCAAACTCTCCTCTGATGCGGAGGTGCAAGCATGAACGCAGTAGTGGAAATCCTCAACGCCGCGGGGCAGGCATTCGTCGAATTCGCGCTGCCCATGCTCATCCAGTCCGGCGTGTTGATCCTGATCCTCCTGGCGGCCGACGCGGTCCTGCGTCGAAAGGTCCGCGCGGTCTTTCGATACTGGATCTGGATGCTCGTGCTCGTCAAGCTCGTGCTGCCGCCGTCGCTGGTCTCGCCGGTCAGCGTCGGCACCTGGTTCGGTGAAACGCTCGATGTCCCCTCGGCCTCGCTTCTGGAACTTCAGTCGCCTGTGGCCGTCGAACCCCGGGTGACGGAATCGGCCCCGACGATCTCCGCGGCGTTCTCTCCGCCGGACTTGATGATCGCCGAGCCGCCGACGCCGACTCCGGCGGTGCGATCCGAAACGCCGGTACAGGTCGCCAACCCAACTCCATTCGCACAAGAGCCGCCGGTGTCCCTCGATTGGCAGGGCCTTTCGCTGGTGATCTGGTCTTTGGTTGTGTTCGCGCTGACGTTGCTGCTCATCCAGCGAGCGTTCTTCGTGCGAGGGCTTCTCGGTCAATCGGAGCCAGCGAATCAAGCCGGGTTGAGCGAGTTGGAGGACTGCCGTCGCCGCCTTGGCCTGCGAAGGGCGGTTGCTCTTCGGCTCTCCCCCAACGCGACCAGCCCGGCGGTCTGCGGCCTGCTGCGCCCGGTGATCCTGATTCCGCAATCGATCGCGCCGCGATTGCAGCCGCAAGACCTCCACGCGGTCCTCCTGCACGAACTGGCCCACGTCAAGCGAGGCGACCTCTGGGTGAACCTCATCCAGACGCTGCTTCAAATCGCGTACTTCTACAATCCCCTGTTGTGGCTGGCCAACGCGATGATCCGCCGGACGCGCGAGCAGGCGGTGGATGAGACGGTCCTGGTCGCGATGGGCGAGACCGCCTCGCAGTACCCCGAGACGTTGGTCAACATCGCCAAACTGGCCTTCACCCGCCGGCCCGCGCTGAGTCTGCGCCTGATCGGCGTGGTCGAGTCGAAAAGCGCCCTGACCGCCCGCATCAAACACATCCTCACCCGCCCGCTGCCCAAGACCGCCCGGCTCGGCCTGCTTGGACTTCTGACCATTCTTCTCATCGCGGCCGTCCTGCTGCCCATGGCCAAGGCCAGGCAGAACGAGAAGGACGCGCCTTTGTCCCGGCTGGCGGTGCTTCCGAACTGCGGCGTGTGGACATCGGACATCGATGGGCACGATCTGCCCGTGCTCGACCTGGCGAGCGAGAAGATCTTCGTGCTGCCCGACGTCAAGAAGGAATACGATCTCCTGAACATGACGGAAGCGAAGGGCAAAGGCGATGTCCTCTACTATTACGACCCTGCGAAGAACGCGGCGAAGATCACGTTCCTGAGAAGGGCGGGACTGGGCGGCGAACCGCTCTCCAAGGAACACGAGACTGTCACCATCACTCCGATGGAGATCCCCTTCAATACGACAGTCACAACGCGGGGCGGCGGCAAATTCGATATCGAAATCACTCGTGCGGACGAGCAGGCGTGCTCCATCCGTTTCCAGCCTCTCAAGGACTCCCGCTCCACATTCAAGGCCATTTGGGCCGGAGGAATCACGGCCGAGCTGCTTGGAGTCTGCCAATACCCCCGTGAAGGCAGGGGTTGGTGGCGGCCCGATGGTAGTCCACTGTCCGAGGCTCCCTGGCCGGAGAGGGCCCTCACCAGTCTCCGTCGTTCCGCCGGCGAGACGTTGTACGAAGTCGCGATCCGCGTGAATCACGGGTCCAACGGCGGACTTGCCAGCATCTTCATTCCATCCTCCCATAACGAGAGCGACACCGCTTTCGATCTCCGCGCCGAGGATGATCTGGGCTGGGGCGCGGGCGTGTTTCCCAAGAGCCAAGAAACCTGCTCGGTTCGCTGTCTTGTTATGACCGGCCCGTGGGAGACGACAGCGCAAATCCCCGCAAAGGTCCTTGGCAGCCGGCGCATGACCGTCAACGGGGTGACGTTCTGTGAGGCCGGCGAGGACCCGAATGAAGGCGCAACAGTCAGCGCAATCTACGACTTCCCCAATCGTCGCTGTGGAATTCGGGCGGTTACGACGGATGGGCGCATCGTTGAGCCCACCCGCCACAGCAGCCGTGGATACGCGGGGCGACATCAACAGAACACCGTGCACTTCCGTGGACTCTCTCTCGCGGAGATCGAGAAATTCGAGTTCCGCACGCGGCCCTGGACATGGATCGAGTTCACGAACGTCTCTCTTCGCCCCGGCCGGCGCACGAATGTCGGAGTTCGCGACGATCTTGCGGAGAACCGGGTCGAAGAGACCGAGATCCTGCTGCCGGAGGCGGACAAGCGGCCGGTAGTTCTCGATCTGGCGACGGGCGAGCTGGTTCCGATGCCGCCGGTGGGGCCGGACCCGCAGAAGACCCAGCAGGCTCTCCGCGATCTGGGCAAAGGCGACATCGTGTACGACGTCGATCTCGGCGATCGCACCCTGATCTTCCTCCGCGACGCCAGATCCGAGCCGCCCGGCGAGGAAACCGGCGAGCCGGCGGTCACAGGCCATCTCATCAGAAGTGTGCCGGAGACGATCACCGTCGTCACAAAGGAAGGTCGGCGATACAAGGTCACAATCCTCGCAGCCGACGAGAGGGGCTGCACGCTGAAGTACTCTCGCATTCCGGCCGACAGGGGCGCCGGCGGAGACGCCCCTGTCGAGCCGGAAAAAACCGGCGGGACGCTGGAGTTTCGCATTGCGCCGCGGTCGATCGATCTGGATGCCGGCGTGATCGAGAAACTCAAGCAGACGTTCTCGCATGGCGGCGGTCTTGCCGAGTCGGATTTTGCCTGGTTCCCCATACGGATGGACCTGACCGGTCAGCCCTTCGCGATTACCCACGAGTCCGGCGGCAAAGCGTACGTGCTGCTGTGGAACAAGCCGCCCCACGTGATCCTGGCGAGCCAGGACTGGGGTCTGGAGAGCGTCTACAGGGTCACCGACGCCAGTCGCCGGCCGGCCATCGGACTGACCTTCAACGACAAAGGCGCTTCTCTCTTTCACGATCTGACCGCGGCCCACGTCCAGCAGAACCTGGCGATCGTCGTCGAAGGCACGGTAGTTGGCATGCCCAACATCTCCGCGCCGCTTGGCCGGGCCGCCATCATCACCGGCAACTTCACCGAGCAGGAGATCGAGGACATGATGGGAAGCCTGCGCAAGGGCATCAACCGACGCCGTGCACAACCCGGCGTGGCACCAGTCGCTCAAGTCGGTGGTGGCGGCGAGGCCCGGATCGCCCCGGGGACTATTCAGAATGTCTCAGGAGAGGTGTCGGGGCGGGTTCTGGACCCGGACGGCAATCCGGCGGCCGAGGCGCAGGTGGCTTTGATTACCAGTAAGGCGAGCGTGACGATTGATGGCGGCACGTTGCAGCCGCCTCGATTCAGTGGGGCCGAGAAGGCTGCGATTGTGGAGACGGATGCCGAAGGACGGTTCCGGTTTGAAAGCGAGCCGAACGATGGTTTCAGTCTGGTTGCGGCTCATAATGCGGGTTTCGCCGTGGTGATCTCCGATGCATTCGAAGTCAGTCACGAGGTCCGGCTTGAGCCGTGGGGGCGGGTCGAGGGACAGGTGGCCCAGGGACGTTGGCCCCAGGGGGACCAGATCTGGATGGCGGGGCTGCCGAATGAGACCTGGCTGGGACACAGACGCCAGTACCGGTATGACGGGCGCTGTGATTCGCAGGGGCGGTTCGCCTTCAGCAAGGTCCCGCCGGGGTGGTTCGAGGTCGGATATCTGATCAGGACGGGCAACAGTACGAGCACGCACACCTCGCGGACGCCCGTCGTGGTCAAGTCGGGCGAGACGGTGAAGGTGACTCTGGGCGGAGAGGGCCGGCCGGTGATCGGGCGGTTTGTGCCGCCGGCGGGCTACAGCGGGACGGTCTACTTCGGCGAAGGGATTCGATCTCTGGATACCGAGCGGCCCGAGATTCCCAAGCCCCAGAACTATGACCAGATGACCAAGCGTCAGCAGCAGGAGTGGTACAGGCAATGGCGGACCACGCCGGAGTACCAGGCCTGGTCCGACGCGATCTGGCACGACCTGAACCGGCGGCAGTACGCGTTTCGCATCAACCCCGACGGCACGTTCCGCATTGAGGACGTGATTGCGGGCAAGTACGACTTGACGGTCTATCTGGAAAGATATGATCCGGATCAGAGCCCGCCGCAGGAGGATCTCGGCGGCTATCGCGGCAGCGTCGAAGTCCCGGAAATCCCCGGCGGGCGCAGCGACGAACCGCTCGACTTGGGCGACCTCGTGCTCCGGATGAACGAGCCCCCGCTGAAGGTTGGGGACGCAGCGCCGCTGTTCGAAGCCAAAACCCTGGACGGCAGGGACATTCGCCTGGCGGACTATCGCGGCAGATTTGTCCTGTTGAGCTTCTGGCAGCCCGTGCATAACGCCGAGTTGGATCGCCTCAAGGCTTTGTACAAGACCTACGGTGCGGACAGGCTCCAGATCATCGGCCTGGGCGGCAACGACACGCGCGAAGAGGTCGAAAGCTTCGTCCGCGAGCATCAGATCGAGTGGCCGGAGATCTACGTCGGAACGACGGGAAACGAAATCGTCAAGCAGTATCGTCTCGCGGGCCTGCCGTACATCGTGCTCATCGTTCCCGGGGGCAAGATCGTCGCGACCTGGCTGCGCGACGAGAAGCTGACGAAGACGGTTCAGGAGGCGATTGGCGAAGCCGGACGCGCCGACCGAGTGCCTCTGAAGCTCGAATACCCTGATCTTCCTGAACCCCGTTTCAGCGCCTACAGCGAGGAGTACTACTCGACGACGGCCAACTACAGGATGCCGCTGGCGGAGGAGCCTGCGGTAGTGCTCGTGCCGCCCGACGTAACGAATGTCGCCCGAGGCAAGCCTGTCTCCAGCAACAGCCCGACCGAGCCCATCATCGGCGATATTGAGGCTGTCACGGATGGAGACAAGAAGGTCATGCACTTCGTCGAGTTTGAACCGTTGCTGTCGCCGCGGCGTCCCATCTATGTCACCATTGATTTGGGGCGGGAATACGAAATCCACGCGGTGGCCTGGTGGCATGATTTCCATCGTCCTTCCATCTATCAGGACGTGGTGGTCCGGGTCGCCAGGGACCCGCAATTCCAGGACGCCGCCATCCTGTATAACAACGACTTCGATGACTCGCTGGGATTCGGCAAGGGCACTGACCCCGCCTACGTCGAGACGAACAAAGGGTGGGTGGCCGGCGCCAACGGGGTGCACGGCAGGTACGTCCGCCTGTACAACAGCGGCAGCTCGCGGAACCTGTGCTCACAATTCACCGAGGTGGAAGTCTACGGCCGATAGCTTTGATTTTGAAAGTATCACCGTGGACTTCAGCCTTTTCGCATCTCTCTGCCTGTAACAACCGCAGCGCGTGCGCAACTTCATTTGTGGAACGGCAAGAACGACTGAGTTCATGCCTGCCGGTTCCTGTCGGGGAGCTCCTGAAGAGAGGTTGTGGACAGAATACGTCTTTGGAACGGGTCTGGGTTCGCCCTGGCCCGGAAGGAGTTTCCTATGGATACGAATCGAGAGCGTGCGGGACTGGATCGGCGGAGGTTTCTCAAGTCGACGGCGGGAGCCGGCGCCGCGCTGGCGTTCGGGACGCAGATCCTGCGCGGGGCGTCCGAGGGCGGTTCGGTCGAGCCAATCAATGTCGCGCTGATCGGCGCAGGGGCCCAGGGCGAGGTCCTGATGACCGCCTGCCTGAAGATCCCCGGCGTGCGGTTCCAGGCGGTCTGCGACATCTGGGAGGCCTACAACCAGGGGCGCGCGTCCCGCCTGCTGCAGCGCTATGGCCACCCCGCGACACCCTATGTCGACTGCGATGAGATGCTGGCCAAGGAGACGGGACTCCAGGCGGCGATCGTCGCCACGCCGGACTTCTGGCACGCGCCGCACACCGTCGCATGCCTGAACGCAGGCCTGCACGTCTATTGCGAGAAGCTGATGTCCAACACCGTCGACGGGGCCCGCCGGATGGTCGAGGCCTCCCGGCGGACGGGCAAGCTCCTCCAGATCGGACACCAGCGACGCAGCAATCCGCGGTATCTCTTCTGTCGCGACACGCTCCTGAGAGACAAGAAGCTCCTCGGTCGGATCACCGCGGTCAACGGCCAGTGGAACCGCACGGTGCAGACGCCGCTGGGCTGGCCCAAGGGCAAGGAGATCGACGCCGCGATTTTGAAACGCTACGGCTACGGGTCCATGGACGACCTGCGGAACTGGCGGTGGCGCCGGGGCCTGGGCGGCGGGCCCATCGTCGATCTCGGGGCGCACCAGATCGACGTCTTCAACTGGTTCCTCGACGCCAGGCCTCAATCGGTGCTCGCCAGCGGCCGGCTGAACTACTACGACAAGGGATCGCACCAATGGTACGACACGGTGATGGCGGTCTACGAATACGACGGCGCCCAGGGGCCCGTCACCGCCTTCTATCAGACGCTCAGCGCCAACGGCCATCAGCAGTATTTCGAGAAGTTCCTGGGCGACCGGGGCACGCTCGCGTTGTCCGAGCGGTCGGACCTCACGAAGCTGTATCCGGAACCTTCGGACAGTCCTGCGACCGCGTGGGCTCGGTGTGTCAAGGAGGGCCATCTGACCGCTGGGCCGGAGTGGTTGAAGCTCATCGAACGGATGAACCTGGAGGAACTGGCCAAGGCTCTCACCGTCTCGGGCAGTGTCAACACGACGGGCAAGTCGCCGACTCTGGAACTGGCGATGGAGCTGAACAAGCCGATTCACCAGCCGCACCTGGAGAACTTCTTCGACGCGGTCCGGGGCAAAGCCCAGCTCAATTGCCCTGCGGAGGTGGGCTACGCCGGCACAGTGACCGTTCTGAAGGTCAACGAAGCGATCGACGCCGGGCGACGATTGGAGTTTCGAGCGGAGGATTTCAGAGCGTAGGCAAGCGATGTCACCCGAAGTGGTAGTGCTTGCGCACGGCCTTCTCAACGCTCCAGACGCAGTCGAGGTCCTGCGGGAAGACGACCAGGTCGCCCGGTCCGAAGCTGACGGAGTCTTTGCCGTCCGAGACGGTGACCGCGCCCTCCAGGATCAGGCAGGTCTCCCGCTCGGTGTACGACCAGTCGAAATCGCTGGGCTCGCACGACCAGATCGGCCAGCTCTTGCACCGCGTCAGTTCCTCCTGCGTCGGTTTTCGCACGACGATGTCTCTTGCCGTTGGCATATCCGCGTACCCCTTGAACCGTTCCATGCAACCAGATGCTCACGCAATCGCGAGATTATACCGGGTCTTTCGCAGGTCGGTAGCGTGCGGGTCCATTATTTTTTGTCCGAGGCCGGCCCGATCCGATATACTCATGGTTTTCCGCCCTTGGGTTGTCTGGAGATACAGGACGCATGGAGCCTCGCTGGTTGGACGAGCTCAAACGCTGGTTTGACGCCTACACGAACCGTTTCTTCGGTCAGGACGAATACGTGAACCGGCACCTTCGCCTCAAGCAGGAGCACACGGACCGGACTCGTGAGCAGATTCTGTATCTGGCCGAACGGCTCGGTCTCGACGCGAATCAGACGCGAATCGCAGAGACGGTCGCCTTGCTGCACGACGTCGGACGGTTCCCCCAGTTCGCCACATACCGCACGTACAACGACCTTCGCAGCGTGAACCACTGCTGCCTGGGCGTCGAAGTCCTGCACCAGGAACGGGTCCTGGAGTCGCTGCCTCCTCAGGAAAGAGAGTGGGTCCGCATCGCGGTCGCCCATCATGGCCGCAAGGCCCTGCCCACCGACCTGGACGACGAGACGCTCCTGTACCTCAAGCTGATCCGCGACGCGGACAAGCTGGACATCCTGCGGATCGTGACCGAGATCTATCGTCGCCACAAGGGCGATCCCCAGAAGAACTCGTTCGAGATCGAGTTGCCCGACGAGCCCTGGATGACGCCGGAGGTGGTGGAGGCGGTCCTGGCGGGTCAGCTCATCGACTACAAGTGCCTCCGCACGCTCAACGACATTCGCCTGTGCCAGATCGGCTGGGTCTACGACTTCAACTTCGCCGCCAGCCTGGAGCGGCTCCAGGGGTGCAACTGGCTCGACGAATTGTTCTCCTACCTGCCCCAGGGCGAGCAGGTGCAGTCTCTCCGTCGCAACGTCTCCGACTACATCGCGTCCCGGCTGACCGATCCCGCCTAGATCCGATAGAATGTGAAACGTGCGTGCGGTTCTGCGGTCCTCAGAACCTCAGTCTGCACTTGACCCAGAAGTTGTGCTGCTCGATGTCGGAGGAGAAATCGCCGTCGTAGGCGAGGGTCACGGCGGTTCGGCGATTGCGGATCACCACGGCGGTCGCCAGGGAGAGGGCGGTTTCGTCCATCTCGTCTTCGACCATGACGCGGGCCGCGCCGGGCACCGACTGATAGACCTTGGACTCTCCGTCGGTGAGCAGTTGGTGAATACCGACCGACGCGGACGGCGTGATCTGCATCTTCTTGTATCGGTAGAGGCTCTGCCAGTGCAGGGCCGCCTGCGCCCAGACGTCGTGCTCGTTGAGGGTCGAGTAGGTGGTGTCCCAGGCGGGATCGGTGGCCTCGGTGGTGTAGCTTTCGCGATGGACCCAGAGCCAGTTGGCGCCGACCTCGGGAAGGAAGACGTGCTTTTTGTGTTTGAAGGTCCGTCCGACCATGACCAGGCCGGTTCCGCCGTAGCTGTCGTAGGAGGCGGATTCGGACTCGGTCAGTCCCAGGCCGGTGAGTCCTCGGTAGTCGTGCCAGCCGCGGAAGCCGCTGAAGCCGTAGCGCAGGAGCCAGGGCCGCCATCGGGTCATGCCGCTGAAGCCGCTGGTGACGACGCCCTGATCTTCGGTGTTGGCGCTGTAGCCGGCGCCGGTGTAGTCGATGTTGGCCTTTCCATACCCGACGTGCAGACCCAGCAGGCTGCTGTTGACGCACTGCGAATATCCGCCGGAGACTCCGGTCATGCCTGCGTTGTAGCCGAGGGGGTCGTCATCCCGTTTGATGTAGGAGTAATGGGGCTGGAGGAACGCGCCGCCGGAGCGTTGGCATGCGGTGAGTCCCTGTGCGGTGTCGCCGGCTGCGTCGTCTTCAGTGGGTTCGTCGAGTTCGTCCAGGGCGAGCATGTCGTACATGAGGTCCGAGGTCATGTGCTGGTTGATGGCATAGGGTGCCATGCCGACCATGCGTCTTTGGATGGTGGCGGAAGCGAGGGTCTCGGATTGCTGGGGCTCATAGCCCAGGGCCACGGTGTCGTCTGCGGCGTTGGCGGTTCCCTGGGTGTAGTAGTAGGCGGTGACATCGGGGTTGACGGCCGAGACACTGGTGAAGTTGCCGTTCACTGTGCCGTCGCCTTCGCCCTCGATTTCGGGCGCGACTTCGAACAACTGGTACTCGGTGTTGAACTGGGTGGCCCCTGGGCCGCTGGGGACGTCGGTGACGGTCAACGCGGCGTTGTTCAGGTTGAGCGTCGCGCCGTTGGCGACGAAGATGGAGGCGTCTTCGGGGTTGCCGTCGAGGGTGACGTTGTAGGCGTTGACGAGAGTGGCGGTGCCGCCGCCCACGTAGAGCTCGTAGGCGGTGTCGCCGAAGGCGCGGATCGTCCCGGTATTGGTCAGGTTGCTGGCGCCTTCGCCGCCACCCATGTAGATGCCATAAGCCATGCTGGTCGCGCCCTCTTGGGAGGCGGTTGCGGAAACGGTGATGTCGCCGCTGTTGTCCACGCCGCCGGAGGACATGATCCCATAAGCGACGGCCATGGCATCGCCGTCGCTAGCGATTCCTCCCACGGCTGTGACGGAAATGTCGCCCGCGTTGCTCACGAGTCCGGAACCGCCATGGATGCCGAGACCGAAGGCCTGGGCGGTTGTGGCGCTGCCGGCGCTGATGGCGGTCCCCCCAGTGGCGAGAATCGTGATGTCGCCGGTGTTGTCCACGGTGTTGGCGGCATAGATGCCGAAGGCCTGGGCATTGGCGCCGGCGCCGGCGTAGGGGTTCTGGCTGTTGCTATCCACAGTCCCACCCGTCGCGGAACCAAAGATGTCACCGCTGTTCACCACGCTCCCATTGGCCTGGATGCCATAGATCAAGCCGGCGGCGTAGGCGTCGCCGGACGTGCTGGTGTGGGTGGCGTTCCCGCCGATCGCCGTGACGGCAAGGTCGCCACTGTTGTTGACGTCTACCAGCCCGCGAATGCCGTGGGCGCGGCTGTTGGCCGCAACACCTCCATCGCTCTGTGCGTTTCCTCCGAGGGCATTGACGTCAACGGCCCCGGTAGAGGTCAGGCTCGGGGTCGAGTAAATGCCATAGGCATAGAAGGAAACGTTCGTGTACAGATTCGGATCGGTCTGGCCCCAGCCCAGCACGGTGATGATCTGGTTGTTGGTCCAGGGGGTGGAGAAGTCGATACCGTTGATGCCGTAGATGCTCTCGCTGTCGTGCAGACCGGTTTCACTGACGTCGATCGGTCCCTGGCCCAAGGCTATGCCGGTCAACAGCAGGGCCACCAGCATCCCCGCCCACAGGGACGGTCGCCGATGCAAAACACCTACGAAAGTCAGGGGATTCACCAAAGACCGCATTTCATCCATCCTTTCTTTACGAAGCCAACCAACCATACCCGAGGGGGCGGGAGAAGAGGAACGCGGTTCACCCGCTCATCGGTCCACGTACCCGATTACGTGACATCATAATTTCTGACGCATCGTTGTCAACGCAAAAGAGGCGCCGCGCGGGTTCTGGGACAGGAGACTTCTCGCACCCATCCCAGAGGCGACGCCGGGAGGGTTGCAGAAAGTCTAGGGAACGCTGGGGTGGTTGCGACCGCAACACCGGCGTCGTCGGGGACCGGCGTCGCCTTCCCGATGGCACCGCGGATCCTGCGAGGTCGCGACTTCCACCGGGCCGCCCTGGATCAGGAGGGCCTTGCCTTGGACGAGGGCGTCGGCGACCTTGGCCCTGGCCGCATCGAGGATTCGTCCGAAAGTTTGTCGAGACACGTTCATCCGCTCGGCCGCCTGCTCCTGGTAGAGACGCTCGCAGTCGGCCAGGCGGATCGCCTCGAACTCATCGACCGACAGCTCGACGCATTGGAGCTGCGTCATGGGAATCCCGCGGGGCTTGTAGTACGTGACCTGGGGCATCCCCGCCACGCGTCGGCATTGTCTGGGTCTGGGCATGCGGTCGATTGTAATCCGAGTCTTGGAGGAGGAGAAGCAGGTCTATTCGAAAAACAGTCTGCCATTTTCCCTCGCATCTTCTATAATACAGCGAAAACAGGTAATCCGTTTCTTCTGTTCGCATTCGAAGAGGTGGTCATGCGATCCGTTTTGGGTGTTGCATTCCTGATTGCGGCTCTATGCGGCATCTACCTGACCAGCTTCCACAGCTATCTGCTCTTCCATAGCCTGGCGGAGGTCTTCAGCGTCGTCATTGCCTGCGGCATCTTCATGGTCGCCTGGAACGCCCGATGGCTGCTGCAGAACCACTATCTGCTCTTCGTCGGCATCGCGTATCTGTTTGTCGGGAGCATCGACATCCTGCATACGCTGGCCTACAAGGGCATGGGGGTCTTTCCCGGCGAGGACGCCAATCTTCCCACGCAGCTCTGGATCGTCGCCCGATACATGGAAGCGGTCTCTCTGTTGCTGGCCATGGCCTTTCTTCGTCGCAGGCTGATCCCGCACATGGCCCTTGCGGCCTATGCGTTCGTGACCGGCGTGCTCCTGGCCGCGGTCTTCTGGTGGAGGATCTTCCCCGACTGTTTCGTCGAAGGAGTGGGCCTGACGCCCTTCAAGATCTACAGCGAATACGCGATCAGTCTGATCCTTCTTGGCGTCATTGGGCTGCTGATCCGCAACGCCAAGGCCTTCGAGCCAAAGGTCCTGATTCTCCTGATCGGCTCCATCGCCGCCGCCGCGATTGGCGAAGTCGCCTTCACCCAGTATCTGAGCGTGTATGGTCCCACGAATCTGGTCGGGCATCTGCTCAAGGTGGTTTCGTTCTATCTGATTTACAAGGCCCTCATCGAGACGAGCCTGGTCGCGCCGTGGAATCTGCTTTTTCGCGAGCTCAAGCAGAGCGAAGAGGCGCTGCGCGAGCTGAACGCGACGCTCGAGAGTCGCGTGGTCGAGCGGACGGAGGAACTGGAGCATCGGGCCTGGCAGCTTCAGAAGCTGAGTCTGGAACTTTCCCAGGCGGAGGACCGCGAGCGGAGGCGACTGGCGGAGATCCTCCACGACGACTTGCAGCAGCAAATCGCAGCGGCCAAGTTCCACGTCGCGCTGATCGGCGGTCGAGTCAAGGAGGATCCCTTTCTCCGAGAGGCCGCCGCGACGACCGATCAGATGCTCCGAGAGGCTGGCCAGACCTCTCGGAGGCTGTCTCACGAGTTGTGTCCGGGGGTCCTCCAGCACGGCACGCTCGTCGAGGCGATGGAATGGCTGGCGGATCAGATGCACACCAAGCACGGCCTGGTTGTCCGGGTCGAGGCCGCCGGCGGTGTGGACTCGCGCAGCGATGCCCTCAAGAGCTTTCTCTATCGCGCGGTCCAGGAGCTGTTGTTCAACGTGGTCAAGCACGCCGGGGTGAAGGAAGCCGCCGTCCGGGTCCGTCGAATGGGCGGGTGTCTCGGTCTGTCCGTGGCGGACCGGGGGCGAGGCTTCGACTCGCAGACCCTCAAGGCCCTCAAGGGATTCGGCCTGTTCAGCATTCGCGAACGCGTCGAGTTCCTGGGCGGCCGAATGAAGATCCGCAGCGTCGAAGGGCAGGGCGCCACGTTCCGAATCGTGGTGCCGGACGGAGAGTCTTCCCTGGCGGCCAAGAGCCGCGAAGCGGTGGGTTCGTTTGGAATTGACGAACCGGGACGGACTTCTTAGGATAGGGCCTCTATCGAATCCCTATCCGAAAGGAGTTGCCATGCAGGCCATACAACAGACCGATGTTCCCGGCTACACGCCGATGCGCGGCAAGGTCCGCGACGTTTACGATTTGGGCGACAAGATGCTGATCGTCGCCACCGACCGGATCAGCGCGTTCGACGTCGTCATGGCCAACGGGATCCCCTGCAAGGGGATCGTCCTGACGCAGATTTCCAGGTTCTGGTTCGACTTCCTCACCGGCCAGGTCGAGCACCACCTCCTGTCGGACGACGTGAAGGACTTCCCCAAGCCCTTCGCCGACCGGGCGGACCAGTTCAAGGGCCGCAGCATGCTGGTCAAGAAGGTCCAGGTCCTGCCGATCGAGTGCGTGGTCCGCGGATACCTGGCGGGCTCCGGCTGGAAAGAATACCAGAAGTCCGGCACCGTCTGCGGCATCAAGCTGCCGGCGGGATTGCGACAGTGCGACAAGCTTCCCAAGCCGATCTTCACGCCGTCGACGAAGGCCGAGCGGGGTACGCACGACGAGAACATCAGCTTCGAGGAAACGGTCAAGACCATCGGCCGCCAGAAGGCCGAGTACGTCCGCGACCGGAGCATCGAGGTCTTTCAGAAGGCCGGACGCTACGCCGAGACCCGAGGAATCATCCTGGCCGACACGAAGTTCGAGTGGGGTCTGACCCCCGACGGCAAGATCATCCTGATCGACGAGGTCCTGACGCCGGACTCGTCGCGGTTCTGGCCCGCGGACAAGTACGCCGCCGGAAGGGACCAGGAGAGCTTCGACAAGCAGTTCGTCCGCAACTACCTCGAAGAGATCAAGTTCAACAAATCGGGTCCTGGCGTCGAGCTGCCCCCCGACATCGTCGAGAAGACCGGCGCCAAGTACATCGAAGCCTACGAGCGTCTGACCGGCAAGCCGTTCACATGGAAGTCGTGACGCAGTTGAGATGGACTCGCGCAGAGACGCGGAGACGCAGAGCGATAGTGTAGGGTGGGTCCTTGACCCACGCGTTCCGTCGGAGGTTTCGCCACAGAGGGCACCGAGGTCACAGAGAGGATGGCTCAGGCACGGATTCACAGGATTGACGCGGATTTCTCTTTGACTTGGGAAGACATTGAGGAGCAAGTCCGTTTCTTGGAGGCAATCGATGCAGGTCTTGCAGATGTCCGAGCCGGCAAGGTCGTTTCCCATGATGAAGTGAAACGAAGCGTTCGAGAATGGGTGCGAGCCTGAAGCAGGCCTGCGTGGGGGGCTGGCGCATTGGGACCCCCAGCATCAGAGGGGCGTTGCGCACCCCTGTGCCGCGTCCGGTCCCGCAAGCGGACGCTTCGTTCGCGCATCAAGCCGGAGGCCGCAATGCGGTAAACTCCCGACGCGAAGCGTCGGAATCCATGCTCGTTCGTCCCCCTCAGAAGAACTGTGACGAGCTTCTCTTCCGGTCCCAACCCGAAATCCCGGGCCGGATCTCCGTTTTTCGTGTAATCTGACCGTCCGGCGGGTGTCTCTATTGTGAAGACTCGGATGCGGAGTTGCGATTGGACGAACGCTGCGACAAAGATTTGGTGATCGCTTCGTGCGGAGGGGACCGGACGGCGTACGCCTGCCTGGTCCGGCGGCACTATGGGCACGTCTTCCTGGTCTGTCTCGGCGTGCTGGGCAACGTCCACGACGCCGAGGACGTCGCCCAGGACGCCATGATCCAGGGGTTTCGACGGATCGGCCAGATCCGCGACCACGACCAATTCGGCGGCTGGATCATCGCCATCGCCCGAAACCTGAGCATCAACCACGTTCGAAAACGAAAGGCCGCGGCGAAGACCCTCATTCCGAGGCCGCCGGAGCATGCGGATCAGGGCGATGGTGAGGAACTCCGGCGGGCGGTGGCCCGTCTGCCGTCGGACCTGCGATTGCCGCTGGTGATGTACTACTTCGACGGCCGGGACGTGAAGACCGTCGCCAGGATGCTGGAGATGTCGCCCTCCGGCGTCTACCTGAAACTGCGAACCGCGATCAAGGAGCTGCACGAGATGCTCACGACGCAAGGAGATAGGCCATGAACAGGTTCTGCCCGGATATGCAGGATCGGATCGTCGATACCATGCTTGGAGCCTTGGACGAGCACGAGGCTCGGGCCGTGCAAGAGCATCTGGCGGGCTGTGAAGGCTGCCGGCGGTATCTGGACGACCTCAAACGGCAGGGCGACGCTCTGGCCGGGCTTGGCGACAGGATTGCTGTTGATGCGGATGTCCGCCAGGAGAAGGTTGTCCAGGCTTTGCGGGAAGTCGCGCCCGCCACGCGGATCGCGCCCATCTTGAGCAGGTTCGCGAGGATCGCCGCCGCGGCGGTGCTGATCCTTGGGGCCGGTATCGTGATCGGTCGGATGACGGCCCCCAGGCCGGTGGACGTCGAGCGGCTTCGGGCGGACCTGGAGGCGTCGATCGTCGCATCGCTCAAGCCTGCGGTCCAGGAGAGCGTTCTGGCCGGACTGGATGAGCGGCTTGCGGCCGCCCTGGCGGGCAACGATGCGAACTTGCAGGCCGAAGCGGCCGAACATATCCGTCGCGAGTTGGAGTCGTTCGCGTCAAACTCGGAAGATCGAATGGACAGGCGGTTCGCGGAGTTGATCGACGCGATCGAGGCCGCCCGCCTGACGGACCGCCGGCAGGTGGCGCGGGCCCTGGAGCAGATCAAAGCCCAGACCGGCGCGGGCCTGCGATCCGTCGCGGCCCTGACGAACCCCGCCCAGGCGACGGCGGAGAACTGAAATGAAGGAAGAACCTGGTCGTGATCTTGGGGACTCTGTCCCCAAACCCCTGGCATTTATCGCTTTGGGCCAATGGCATGGATAGGTAATCCGTGTCCCGTCACTCGTGATTCGGGCCACCGGTCACAGGCTACCGGCCACGCGTGCGAAGCACGCCTACCGTGCTGCTGGCCCAAAGCGCAAAATGCCAGGGGCCTCGGGGACAGCGTCCCCGCTCTTCGAATGCGTTACGCATTGATCCTATGAAAGGACAAAGACCATGACACGCGGAAATCGGATTCTCGCGACGCTTCTGGTACTGGGTTTGTTAACGGTGGGTTGCGGCGGGACGGCGTGGGCCGCCGACAGCAAGACCTTCACGATCGGTGGCTTTGCCGGCGTGGACGGCGTGGAGATGGTAGGATTGCCCGGCAAGGTCGTGACAGATAAGAACGGCGCCTACAGCGCCCGGGTTCCGAGCGGCTGGTCGGGTCGCGTCACGCCCACAAGATCGGGGTATGTATTCGAGCCCCATGCGAGAGAGTATGAGCCGATCCGCGAGAGTCTCACGGAGGAGAACTTCACCGCCAGGATGGGACCGCGCGTCATCTCGGGGACCGTCGGCCTGGCGGGTGTGAAGTTCAAGAGCCTGCCGGGCGATCCCGTCTCGGACGATCAGGGCAGGTTCTCCATCGAAGTCCCGAACGATCTGAATGGCTATGTGATGCCGATCAAGGAAGGCTACGCCTTCGATCCGCCTTTCGTCGCCTTTGGTCCCGCCAGCAGGATCGACACCGTGCACTTCACGCCCCGTCCGCTCACGGTCACGATCTCCGACGTCATCAAGGCCGGCAACGAGCCGATCCAGGGTGTGACCGTCTCGGCGCGGCCGGGGGGCTATGCCGCCGTCACCGATGCCCAGGGCAGGTACAGCCTGAGAGTGCCTCGCGGATGGAGCGGCAGCCTGACCTTCTCCAAGCCGGGATTCGATTTCGTCGGCGGGCGCGAGTACCGCAATGTCACCGCCGACATCACCGACGGCAAATCCGTCCCGGCCGAGGACGAGTGGCCGCCGGAGCCGTCGGGACGGGGCGTCTCGGTCCAGGCCGGCAATGTTCTCGTGATCCCCACCGCCGACACCTCGTCGGAGAAGATCGCAGAGACGACCGAGGACTTGCGGGTGATGCTGCAGATCCTCCGCGAGAAGCTCAGCGAACCGCGGATGATTCGGGGCGTCCTGCGGGACTATGGCAGCCTCCTCGGAGACGATCGCAGGGCGGAGGCGATCTATCTGCAGGGCTCCGCGGCCCTGTTCGTGATCGGGTCGGATTTCCCCCCTTCATCCCCGGCGCAGCAGCCAGGCCAAGGCGAGCCCCCGAGCCGATCGCAGGGCGAGGCCGCCGATCCCGTCTGGCAGCGGGCCAGGCAGAGGCTGTATTCGCCTGGCGCCAGGACTCCCAGCCCGTCGGGCCAGACGCAGACGATGACGTTCGAGCAGTTCCAGGAAGAACTGCTGCGAAGTCTCAAGCACGCCGCCAACATCCGCCACGTCGATCCGAACGAGTTGGTCGTCCTGACCCTCGTCGCACAAAATGAGGGGGCAAGCCGGGCGATCGAAGCCGATCTGATGAGGCAGTATGAGAACATCTATGGAAGCGACTACAAGGCGATGATGGGGGTCACGGGCCGTCCTGCCCCCTCGACGACGGTTCTGACGATGCAGGCGAGGAAGGCTGATATCGACGCCTTCGCCCAGGGCGCCCTCGATTTCGACCAGTTCCGCCGGAAGGTCAAGTCGATCGCATATTGAGCCGAATCTGCAGCATTTGCGCGGGGTCATGCCCGGTCTCTTTTGAGGCTCATCCGGTTTTCGCGTACTTCGATCCCGCCCGAAACGGGCGGGTCTGGGAGATTCTGCGTTTTTCGCCGGCAGCATGCACGGCGTGCCATGCACGCCTGGCTGGTGGCGGCCCGTGGCTGGTGTCTCGGATCACCGCTTCATGCTATTGGCCCAAAGCGGCAAATCTCCTTCGCACGACCGCCTCGGGCGTGCTCTCCTGGAGTCTGCCGGGGGTTCCGTGACGCCGGCGTGCTGCGATTCCTGTTCATGGCCAAGATCAATTTCCATTCAGCCGTGCAAAGGGGTTGTTTGAGACCTTGCAGCTACGGTCATACACCCCCCGGACCTCGCCACCCGTTTGCACGCGTGGAAGCTGAAATTCCCCCGGAATCTTGAATCACGACCGCTCGATCCCCGCCTTTCTACGGGTTTTGGATGAAGCCCCAAAGTATCATGGCAGGGAATGGATGAGTCTTTTCGGGAGGTGTGCCGATGCGAACGAAGATGATCAGACAGGCGTTGCGTTCCTACGCGATTGCAGGCGTGCTGATGTGCCTGACGGCCGACGTCCTGTTTTCGCAGGTCCAGCCGCGATCCGCGACCCAGCCCCCGACCCGCAGGCAGCGTCAGCAGGATCAGACCCTGTCTCTTCAATCCAGTCAATCCGGTCAATCAGGTCAGCCGGACTTCGCCCGCCGGATGGCGGAACGCCACATGCGGCAGATGCAGGAAATGCAGCGGGACATGGAGGAGATGCAGCGCCAGGCCGAGGAGAACAAGAACCGGGCCCTTCAGCAGGCGGTCGGGGCCTCCGACGAGCAATGGCGGCGGCTCAAGCCCAGGCTGGAACGCATCCTGCAGCTCAAGGCGGAATCGGAAGTCTCGCTGCGTCCGGACTCCGGCGACGGCGGCAACTTCCAGAGCGTTCGCTTCGGCAACCCCTCCGGCGGCGGCATGGGCGGCGGCTTCATGAGTTTCGGAGGCAGCGGCGGCTTTGGCGGCCCTCCGGGGAATTTCGCTCCCGTGGACATTCTGGACTCCAACGCTCCGGCGGGACGTTCCACGCCCGGTTCCAGTTCGATGGGTTCCTGGACGACGAATTCCAGGAGCGTCACGGACATGTCGGAGGGCGAGGTCCTCTGCCAGGAGTTGCACCAGTTGCTGCAAGGGCAGAACGTGCCCCCCGCTGCGATATCGCAGAAGGTGGCGTCTCTACGCCGGGTCCGCGCCCAGGCGCGGGACAACCTGGCCAAGGCCCGCCAGGAACTCCGAACAATGATCGCGCCCAACCAGGAGCCGGCCCTGATCATGATGGGATACCTGGATTAGACCTGTCCTGGCTGGAATCCAACGAAGAATTGCGGATTCTTCGAAAGAAACTGTGTAACGAAGCGGCCGGACCATGGACCCATTTGTAGGAACGTGCGACTGCCCGGCGAGGCAGGACCGTGGGTGCTTTCGTTGTGTATCGAAAATCCTCAGAATCATCGATAATGACGCTTGACTTTTCGTGAATGCCAGGCGTAGACCAGGTGTCAGCGCGGCAGAAAGCGGATTCATCTAAAAAGGGAGGTGTACCATGCGGAGCGGAGAGTTGTTTCTTCTGATCGGGGTTGTTTTGTGTGCGTGCGCGACCGCTGCGGAACAACCGGCGCAGTTCTCTCCTGGCGACATTCTGATCGCCTCGAGCGGGGACCCGAACGAAGCTGTCCCCCCGGCTGGGGCCGATCCCAACAGGACGTGGGACCCGGCTGCACATCTGGTCGCGGACTGGGAATCCGTCTCGGTGAACATGGCATCGCAGATTTACAACCCCGCCGTGCGGCCCGAAGTGGGCCTGCAGGGCCCCCAGTGGTCGATGTCTTTGTCGGGCGTTATCGACATCATTGACAGCAACGGGCTGATCGGCCTGGCCCAGGGCCCGTCGTCGGTGAAGGCCTACGATCAGGATGGACAGTTGATCGCCAGCAGCACGACGGATAGTCCCCTGGTGCGTTGGTATCAGCAGCCGATGTCCTGGCGTCTGCCGGACGATTTTCCCGCTTGGATGAGGCTTGAACGGGTCTCGCTGAATCTGCCGGTAGAGCCCGACGTGGCCTACCCGGACGTGCTCAGCAGCGTCGAGTGGACCCTGAATGTCCTGGTGGCCGACGAGGCCAAGACGGTCGACGTTCCGTTCGAGGCCACCGATACGTGGGTCGAGTTGACGCCGGGCATGGAGATCTTGGTGGAACAGGCGATTGCCGAGCAAGGCAGGTACCAGTATCGGATCCAACTGCGGTACGATCCCGCCCAGGTTGACTACCTGACGGGCGCCTCGGTTGCTATCTGGCGGGACGAGGCCCTTCCACCGGCGGCAGTTCTGAAAATGGAAGTGGTCAACGCCGAGGGCGAGTCGGTCCGCAGCGGCAGCAGCAGTTCGAGCACCAGCGGTTCGAGCACTCAGAGGATTCGCACCACCATCGGCAGCGGCAGTTGCGCCACTTGCGGTGACGCGGCGTTCTTCCGGTACACGCTGGTTTCCGACCTGTACGAGCTGGCGGCGACGTTCGTCCTGACGGGAGTTCCTGTCCCCGAGTTCTAAGCTAAGTGAGAAGATGTAGCCCGAGAGGATCGCCGGTTCAGACTGCATCGTCCCGAGCCATCCTTGCCAAATCGACTGAGGACGCTATTCTCAGGGGATGATCGCGGAATTCGGTGCGCTGAACACGGTGATCCTCGCCGGGTACCTGGCCGGGATGGTTTTGATCGGAGCGTCTCTGGCCGGGCGGCAGAGGACCACGGAGGACTACTTCCTGGCCGGACGGAACATGCCCTGGCCGGCGGTCGGCATGAGCATGTTCGCCTCGCTGACCAGCGCGACGACCTACCTGGGCGTGCCGGCCTTCGCGTACGAGCACAATGTCGCGATGATCTTCGGCGTGCTGATGAGCCTGGTCGCCGCCCCGATCCTGGCGAGGCTGTTCTACCCTGTTTACCGGAGGCATCGCGTCACCACGAGCTATGAGTACATCCTCCTGCGGTATGGCCGGGGGGCGCGGGCGGTGGTCTCGGGGTTGTTCGTTCTCGGTCGGCTCGGATGGCTGGGGATCGTGATCTACGCGCCGGCCATGGCGCTGACCGTCGCCTCGGGCATGTCCCTGACGCTGGCGGTCGCGCTGATGGGCCTGCTGGCCGTGACGTACACGGTTCTGGGCGGACTCTCGGCGGTGATCTGGACCGACGTGGTGCAGTTCGTGGTCCTGCTGGGCGGGGCGGTCTGGCTGATCGGCACGCTTGTGGTCCACGTTCCCGGCGGGGCGGCTGAAATGCTTCATACGGCGATCCAGGCGGGCAAGTTCGAGGTCTTCGACTGGACGAACCTGGGCGAGCTCACCGCGCTGTCGGCGACGATCGGCTGGTTCTTCGTCTTCCTCAACGACTACGGGACCGACCAGGTCACCGTCCAGCGTCTGCTGGCGGTTCGCACGGATCGGGGCGTGGTCAAGGCGATCGCCTTCAACGCCGTCAACGACGTGCTGATCAACGGCATGCTGATCTTCATCGGCATCGGGACGTTCGCCTACTTCCGGGCCTTCCCCGGCCGGCTCGACCCCGCGGTCCACGCCGACGGGATCCTGCCTTTCTACATCATGCACAGGCTGCCGCCGGGGATCTCGGGCCTGATGGTCACGGCGATCTTCGCCGCCGCGATGTCCAGCGTCGATTCCGGCATCAACTCCCTGGCGACGGTCATCGTCAACGATTGGATCAAGCCCCTGCGGCGAGAGCGCTCATCCTCCGTCGACGTCGCGCTGGCACGCGTCCTGACGCTGGCGCTCGGGTTGCTGGCCACGGCGGCGGCTCTCTGCGCCTCGCGCATCGGCGACATCGTGCGGATGTGGATGAACATCGTGGGGCTCTTCGCGGCCCCGGTCCTGGGCATCTTCGTGCTCGGCCTGCTCACCCGCCGGGCCACCTTCCCCGGCTGGCTCGTCGGTGCGTCCCTGGCGATTGCCCTGACGCTCTTTCTGCAGTGGCGATTCGCCGACGAACTCATGGCGATTTGGCTGTTCCCCATCTCCTTCCTGGTGACCGCCACTGCAGGTTATGCGTTCAGTCGATTGCTGGGCGGTCCTTCGGCTTCGTGACGCGGTTGATCCAGACGTAGGCGACGGCGCCGGCCAGCAGGTTGGCCAGGGACAGGCCGCCGTAGACGCCGGGCAAGTGGGCCACATGCGCGCCCGCCACGGCCAGCGGGATCCACAGGCCGAAGGCCAGCAGGAATTCGAGGAACAACGACTCGTACGGCCGGCCGAGGACGTTGAGGGCCGTCCAGGTGATCTGATGAATGCTCCGCAGGCCCAGGCTGATCGAGATGATCCAGAGGTACAGGCTCGCCGCCCGGATGGCGGCCGGATCGGGATCGAAGTAGCTTACCAGACGCCGACCGAAGAGCAGAAACACCGCCAGCAGCAGGATGCCCCAGCCCAGGCAGAAGGCCTTGGCATAGTCGAGCCCCTTGCGGACGCGATCCATGCGGCCGGCCCCGAAGTTCTGGCCGACGAACGGACTGACCCCGGCCGACAGGGCGTAGATCAGCGCCAGTCCGAAGGACTCGATCCGCGTGGCCACGCCGAAGCCCGCCACCGCTTCGGCCCCGAACCGCGTGACGATCCGGGTGACCACGCCCAGGGCGATGGGGATGACGATATTCGAGACCGCCACCGGCAGCCCGATCCGCAGGACGATCCGCCAGGATTCGACCAGCGCCCGCCGGCCGGGCCAGGGGAACGCCAGCAGATGCTGATGGAAATGCAGCACCCACAGGGCGACCGCCAGCGTGAGGGCCCGGCTGACCACGGTGGCGATGGCCGCCCCCGCGACGCCCAGGGCCGGGATGGGACCGAGACCGAAGATCAGCAGGGGATCCAATACCGCGTTGATCGCGATGCTCACGAGCATGATGACGCTGGGCGTCAGCGTGTCGCCCGTGGCGCGGATGATGTTGTTGCCCACGATCGGGATGATGTAGAAGACCATCCCCGGGTACCAGATGAGCATGTACTGCCGGACGAAGGGCATCATCTCGTCGGTGGCGCCGAGCAGGCGAAAGAGCGGCTCGATGGTCGCCAGCCCGATCGCCGACAGGACGGCCACGCACAGCGCCGCCAGGGTCAGCGCGTCGGTGGTGTAGCGTCGGATGCGGCTCTCGTCGCCGGCCCCGATGCTCTGGGACACCGCCACCATCGCGCCGATGCCCAACCCGAGCGCAAACGTGCCGATGACCATAACCACGGGGAACGTCAGCGTCATGGCGGCCAGAGGCAGCGTTCCCAGTCGCCCGACGAAGAACGTATCGACGACGTTGAAGGCCATCATGCCCACGATCCCCACGAGCATGGGGAGCGAGAGCCGGACCAGGGTCGGTCCGATCGGTCCGGCGGTCAGGATTCCTGATGGCGATCGTTTGCGCATGGCGGCCATCGTACGCATCCGGTTTCGCCGCCGCAAATGCCGCCCGGCGGGAGAAGATATTTTTTCAGAATTCTGGAATTATTCTGTTGTTGCCTTCGACATATGTAGTAGAATGGCTTCTACGATTGTAGAAGGGTTGAAAGAAATGAAGCTGACAGAAGCAGAATGGCAGATCATGAATGCGTTGTGGCAGAAGCATCCGGCCACGGCGCGCGACATCATGGACCGGCTCCCGGCCGGCGTCAACTGGGCCTACACCACAATAAAGACCATGTTGACCCGACTGGTGGAGAAGCAGGCGGTCGGTGAGGTCAAGCAGGGCAACACGAGCGTCTACGAGCCGCGGGTTTCGCAACAGAAGGCCCGGCTCAGCGCGTTCCGATCCCTGCTGGACCAGGCCTTCGATGGGGCCGTCGGTCCGCTGGTGCACTTCCTGGCCGAGGAGAGGCAACTCACGGCCAAGGAGAGGGCCGAACTCAAGAAGATCCTGGATGGCGAAGCGGATGGCAAGGGAGAGTAGTCATGGTTGAGCAATTGAACACGATCGCGCGTCTCTGGTGGGAATGGTCGGCCGCCATGTTCTGGCAGGTCGGCCTGTTGATCCTTGTGATCGCGACCCTCGACCGGGTGACCCGCCGGTGGGCCTGGCCGCAGTTGCGGTACGCGCTGTGGTCGCTGGTTCTGATCAAGCTGCTCCTGCCGCCTTCCTTGTCGCTTCCCAGCGGCGTCGTTCCGAGCGTGGCCCCGATCGTCAAGCAGGGCCTCGCCCGGCTTCAGGCTGAGAAGCCGCCGGTGGCCGAGGGACGTGCGCTGTTCTCACTCACTGAGGACATGTTCTCCGTCCATAGCGTGCCCGTAAGGGCATCTGAAGAAGTTCCAAGTTTGAAGGGTCAAGTTTCAAGTGAGCAAGGCCAAGAGCCGCCTCTTGAAACTCCAAACTTGGAACTTCAAACTTCTTCGCTGGTTTGGCAGGTTTACGCAATGACGGCGTCCTTCGCGGGAACGCTGATTCTGGGAATATGGCTCTATCTTCGACTGCATTCGCTCGTCGGCCGGCGCGCACAAGAAACGGCAGCCGCTTCACTGCCGCAATCCTTCTACAATCAACTGGCCGCTTGTGCGAGGCGTTTGGAGCTGGGCTATATCCCCCGGGTCGTCGTGACCAGGAGGCTCGCCACCCCCGCGGTGTTCGGGATGTTCCGCCCTGTGCTGCTGATGCCCAAAGGCTATCTGGGCAAGTTGTCCCGGCGGGACACCGAGCACATGCTCTTGCACGAGCTGGCGCACATCAAGCGGGGCGATCTGATCGCGCATGGTCTGTACATGCTGCTCCAGGTCGCTTACTGGTACAACCCGCTGCTGTGGCTCGTGCGTCGGCAGGTGCACCACCTGCGGGAGTTGTCGTGCGACGCGACCGTGGCCGAATTGCTTCGCGAGCAGACCACGGCCTATCGCCAGACGCTTCTGGAAACCGCCCGGCGGCTGTTGACCTCGTCGGTCGAGCCGGGCCTGGGCCTTCTGGGCCTGTTCGAAGACTCGAATCGTTTACTTGTCCGTTTGAATTGGCTGACCAAGCCAACCTGGAGGTATAGAACCATGAAACGTGTCACCGTAGCAGTTGTCGCCGCTTTGATGCTGACCTGCGTGCTCCCCATGGCGCGGGCCCGGGAGGCGGTTTCGCATCAGCCGTCGCCCGAGGTCGTGCACCAGAGCGATCAGACGTCGCAGGAGATCGCCGCGTTGCAGACTCGTCTCGAAGAGTTGATGGTCCAGCAGAAGCAGTTGCAGGAACAACTGCAGGCCCTGACCCGCCAGCGCAGCCAGACGGCCGCCAAGACCCAGCTCAGGCATTCGACGTCGTCCAGCCAGGGGGATGTCACCATCGTCCCGTGGCAGAACGAAGACCCCGCAGAGAAGAAGACGCAGGAATTGCGCCACGCTCTGCAGGAAACGGTCCGCGCCGAGGTCGAGCAAAGGAGAGCCGATGTGGAGACCCAGCGGGCCAAGGCAGAGACCCGCGCCCGGCAGGCCAGAGCAGAGACGCTCAGGGCGACTGCTGAAGGCGAGAGAATCGAGGCCGAGGTCAAACGTCAGGAGGAAATGGCCAGGCAGAGGGAGCAATGGGCCCAGAGCGAGGCAATGCAGCGGTGGCGCGCCGACATGGAGAAATGGGAGAACAGCGACGAGGTGAACCGCTGGAAGCGGGAGGTCGAACAGTGGGCCCGAAATTTGTCGCGTCCCCATGAGCGGAACGCCGAGGATCTGGCGAACGATGCGATCGAGCAGGCCGAAGGAGGAACAAAGAGCGTCCCGCCCGCCATGCCGGCGATGCCGCCCATGCCCGCGATGCCTGCGATGCCGAAGATGCCGCCGATGTCTGCAAATGTGCATATCCCGATCCCGCAGGTCGCTCCGTCGCCGGAGGCGGTCCCGCACGTCGAGGCGGTCCCTGGAATGCCTGTGCCGCCGGAGGCTCCGCGGAAGGAGAAGGCCGAGCAGGCCGTGCCCTGCGGGGAGTTCGTGGTCAAGTCGTTCCCCGCCGAGGGGGCGCTGCTGGTGGAGAACAACGTGGGCTCCATCGCGGTTGAAGGGACTGACGCGGACGATTGCACCGTGGTGGCGACCGCCCGGATCAAGGGGGTCGAGCGGGAAGAAGCCGAACGAATGGCCAAGCGGATCCTGGTGCAGGTCACGCCCGTTCAGGGCCGCGTGCGAGTGCGGACGCAGTTTCTCGATGACTGGGACCAGGAACAACGCGACCGAGTCGCAATCGACTTGAAGGTCGCCGTGCCCGGCGGGGCCAAGGTGCAGGTGGCCCAGAAGGTTGGAGACGTCAGTCTGGTCTCGCTCCGGGGCGCGGTGGCGGCCACGGCGGACGTCGGCGCTATCCAGGCCTGGAATTTGCAGGGCGACGCCTCACTGCGCACGAACGTGGGGAACATCACGTTCGTCACGTCCAGCGACCTGTCCGCCAAGATGCGGGCCCAGACTCAGATCGGCTCGATATCGAGCAATCTGCCCCTGGAAATCACCCGTGCGGCGGTCGCGCAGGCCGGCGGGGCCCAGAACGCCCTGGGCAGTCACGCCACGGGCACGCTCGGCGGCGGACAGAACAAGATCGATCTGAACGCCAACGTGGGCTCGATCCAGATCCGTAGGAAGGACGCGGCCAAGCACGAAGTGTTCTGACGACCAATCCCACCGCCTCTCGGCGGTTCGAGCCCAACATTCCGAGCGACTGCACGCCAATAGGGCAGTGAAGCAGGACCATTGAAATCCGAAATCCGAAGCACGAAATCGGAAACAAGCACGAATGACCGAAACCACAAATTCAAAACTGGCTCTCGCCCTGCGCCAGCGTTTCGGTCATTCGTGCTTTGGATTTTGGATTTGTTTCGAGTTTCGGATTCCGTGCTTCGTATTTGTGCTCAGGCAGTGACGCAAGGTTCGACGCGAGCCCTGCCCTGGAACAGGATCGTCCTGTGCTTGAGGAGGTACAGGATCAGGTCCGCCCGGCTGATGATGCCGATGAGTTTCCCGCGGTCGAGGACCGGCGCCCAGCGAAGCGCGTTGCCCGCCAGGCACTTGCAGACGTCGAACAGATCGTCGTCCAGATTGACGCTGACGACGTCGGGAGTCATCACGTCGCAGACCCGCCAGGCCCGCGACGGGGAACTGTCGAACAGTCTGAGCACGTCCTTCTCGGACAGAGCGCCCAGCAGCTTCATGGAATCGTCGACGACCGGCAGGCCGGTGATCCCGTGGGCGACCAGGACCTCCGCGGCCTCCGGGAGCGGCGCGTCGAGCGTGGTGGTCAGAAGGCCCATGGTCATGGCGTCGCGAACGCGCGGACTGCGGGACTGGCGAAGCGAGGGATCGCCCGACGATTCCGACTCGAAGTCGTTCAGGCAGGCGCGAAGCAGGTCGGTCCTGCTGATGATGCCGGTCAACCGGCCTTCCCGCACGATCGGGACGCGACGATAGGACTGCCGGACCAGGCAGGTCCAGACCTTGGCCAGATCGTCTTGCTCGTCGAAGGTCACGACGTCACGGGTCATGTACTGCTCCACCGACCCCGGCAGGTGCTCCTCCTGGAAGACCAGTTGCAGGACGTCCTTTTCCGTGATGATGCCGACCAGCGTCGAGCCGTCCGTCACCGGCAGCCCGCTGCCCCGGCGTTCCGCAAGGATCGCGATGGCGTCGTAGATCGAGCTGTCCTTCTCGACCGTCCGAACGCCGAGCTGCATCAGATCGCGCGCCTTTTCCATCATCCGCAGGGTCCTTTCCATCCTGTCTTGCGTCGTCGCAGGGACGCGCCGGCGCAAGCCGCCGCCGAAAGGCCCTGCATTCAGTGGCTATCGGCCGTTCTCCCCTACGGGATGAGCCTCGCAACATTGAAACCCTTCTGCGATTCCGCATCGGGGATGGGAAAAGGTCGGGTACTTGCGGGCTTGCACCGGGCAGGATTGTCGCCGGGACAGGAACGCAGCTTGTCCGCGAAACCCGGTCATTGTCCGAGTTATCGGGCAATCCGCCCGGAGTTTTCGCGGGTCATGCCGCCCGATTGGCGGGTATAAGGTAAACAAGGCCTGACCCGCGTCATACGAGTGTAACGATCGATCGTTGAACGATGTGCCGGCGGATTCTCGATGCTCGAAGACAGAAGACTCTTGTTGCGGCTCAAACGCGGCGACCGGGAAGCCCTGCGGCTGATCTATGAAGAGCACGAGGGCGACCTGCTGACGCTGGCGGCCAACCTGCTCCGCGACCCTGCTGCGGCCCAGGACGTGGTCCAGGACGTCTTTCTCGGCCTGGTCCGCTCCGCCCCCCGGCTTCAGCTTCGCCGGACGCTGCGGGCGTACCTGGCGACCGCGGTGGCCAACCGGGTTCGGGACCACTACCGCAGACAGGCCCGCGAGCGGCTGGCGCCCCTGGAGGACGCCGACCACGTGGCCGCCGGCTCCGACGGGCCGGTCGAGATGGTGATCCGAAGCGACGAGATGCTGCGGCTTCGGGCCGCGGTCGCAGAACTGCCTTACGAGCAGCGCGAGGCGATCATGCTCCACGTGCACACGGGGCTGAAATTCCGCGAGATCGCGGCGCACCAGGAGGTCTCGCTCAAGACGGCGATCAGCCGGTACCGGTACGGACTGGACAAACTGCGTTCGATGTTGAACGGCGAGGTGCAGGAATGAAATCGAACGGTTCGTTGGAAAGCATGCTTCGGAATCTGCGTTACCAGTCGACCGCCGACGGGCGGCGACAGACGCTTGGGAATATCGCTCACGCAATGGATGAAGTACACGCACACACGCCGGCCTCGGGCCGGTTGGGAATAGGGAGACTGAGTATGAAGACTGCAACTGGAAAGCTCGCCCTTGCGGCGGCTGTAATCTTGATCGTGCTGGGGGGCGTCACTTTCTGGCCCTTCGGCGTCGCCGACTCGTGCAAATGGTGGCTGGGCTCGCCGGCCGCGATGGGACAGGAATTGCTGACGGCCCTCGACGCCGTCAAAGCCGTGACTTGTCGAGAACAGATGGTGTTCGTCCATGCCGACGGTTCGGAGCATACGTCGAGCACGTGGACCCGATTCTACGTATCGAAAGACAGCTATCGCCGCGACATCTACGATGCGAGTTCCCTGCGGGAGATCCAATGGTACGTCCCCGATGGGAACGACATGATCCAGCACTATGTGCGGTTCGATCTGAAGTGCTACGGGGCTCTGCTGCACAAGAGCAGCTTCGGCGACGTCGACCCCGTCGAGAGGATGCGTAGCTGCGTCGGCCAGATGGACAAGGCCCAGAGACTGCTGGAGGATCGAGTCGTCGACGGCCGGGCCTGCGTCGGTTTTGAGATTCAGACTGCCGGTGACGGGGACAGCTCCGAACACAGGACCGATAGAATCTGGTTCGACATCGAGACGAAACTGCCGATGCGGATCGAACTGGCCGGGCTGCCCGTGACAGACGATCTGAAACGCACCGTGACGATCGTGCAGGACCAATTCGATTACGCTCCGCAGCTTCCGCCCGATACCTTTATCCCCATGGAGCCTCCGGCCGATTTCGTCAACGCCCACCCGGATGAACTCCAGCAGAAATAGCGCCCCCCAGACTCTCGCGATCCACAACGGCCGGGCAGCGGAGCCCGGCCGTTTCTTTGCGCCGATTTGTCGTTGCGCCCGGCGGGGTCTGTCCGTCTATAATGCTGAAGTGACGAGGCACGAACCGGACAGGAGCCGTCAGTGAGCGACCGTCGAACAGAACTGCTCGAATTGCTGGATCGATCGGGGGCGAGTCTGCACGCCCTCTTGACCCGGCTCACCCTGCGCCAGGACGTGGCCGAGGAACTGATGCAGGACCTGTTCCTGAAGCTCAACGCCGCGAGAGACCAGGGCGGCGTCGATTGCTGGGACGCCTACGCCCGCCGGACGGCCATCAACCTGGCCTTCGACTGGCGACGGCGGGAAAAGAGCCGCCGGTCGTGCTCGCTCGACGAATCGCTGGAACTCGCCTGCGAGGCCGGCCCGCCCCTGAGCAGGCTGATCGAGTCCGAAGAGCTGGAGCAGGTCCTCGCGGCCATCGGCCGGCTTCACGGCCCCTCGCGCGAGGCCTTCGTCCTGCGGTACATCCAACAGGAGTCGTACGAAGACATCGCCAAGCAGTTCGGCAAGACGCCGCACCACGTGCGGGCCTTGTGCTCCAGAGCGATGAGCGCCCTACGCGACCTCGTGTTGAAAGATGGAAGAGAGGTGCAGCATGTCGAAGATGAATGAGACGGACCTTCGACGGCGTCTCGGCCTGCTCTCCGGCATCGAGCCGTCGCCCCAGGCCGCGGGTCGGGCGCTGGACCGCGTCCGCCGGGTGCTGAGCGAGACCACGCCACGACCGGCGAACCGGTTGGCCGGCGCCGGGGGGATGCTCACGAAGAGCAGACTGGCCGGCTTGGCCGTCGCCGCAGCGGTCCTCATTGCGACAGGTGTGTTCGTGTTCCTCTTCACAGGCTCCCTCGACGGTACGACCGCGGCGTATGCCAGAGTCACGGAGGCGGTCAGGAATGTGCCTTGGATGCGCATGCGCTACTCGGGATACAGCTTGAACAACGCGGGAAACAGGACCTCGGGCGAGGGGGAGCGGGATACCGAAATATGGTATTCCTTCAACGCGCAAGTGGTGATCTACAAGTATCCCCATGGTGCGATTGACTACTATGACTACGCCAAGCAGGAGATCCACGAGTACAATCCGGTTGCCAAACGGATCGTCGTTTCGGCATTGCCTACCGGCAGGCGACCGTTCCGGACGGATTCGCCCGGTGCCTGGCTGGAGAAGAGCATCGAGCAGATAACCTCGGGCGGAGGCCGTGTCACCCGCGAAGCAGGGCAGTACAAGGGTCAGGAAACGGAAGTTTTCGAGATCACATCGGCGGTCCGGCCCGGAGTGGCTGCGATTCGCAGCAAGATCTTCGTGGATCGCACGACCTCTCTGCCGATCGCCGAAGAGAGAGCTTACATCAATACGAATACCGGGAATCCGCAGTTGGTGGAAACCGGGATATTCGACTATCCCGAGCAGGGTCCCGCGGATATCTACGGATTGGGGTTGTCGAGGGACATTCCCACCATCAGCAGTCTTCCGTTGCCGTCCTGGTCGGACATTCGGATGACCTACGAGCCCTATCGTTTCAAGCCGCTGGCTCAGAGGTATGTAGCCGTCGTTACCCGCTGGATGATCGGGCTGGTGGAGTCCGTGGAGATCTTCTATGCGGACGGCACTCGTTTCCGCGAAGAGCGGCACTTCCCGTATCGCGGAGGTAATATCGGCCCACAATGGGAGGAGATGAAGACCGAGCTGGGGGACACTCCCGACTCGCTCCTCCGGTGGTCACGCGACTACAAAGCGCGCGGGCACATAACGATCTCCCTCTGGGTGGGAAAGCGGGCCTATCATTCTCAGCGGGATGAACGTGGCTCCTGGAGCGCGGCGGAAAGAGTCGTCCTGCCCCAGGAAATGACCGAGGACTTCTGGAGCATATGTCCCATTGCCGGACTCGCCTGGCCCGACATCCGCGGATATGCGGACATCATCCAGGACGACTATGCCAGGGAGCACGGCTTGATCCGTGTCGAGGGGGAGCAGGAGACGTTCTACCTGAACCCCCAGCGAGACTACATCTGTCAACAGCGAGTGCCCTTCGGGCGCGATCGAAGCGAGGTGACAGAGTTCGCCCAAACGGAGACCGGCCGCTGGTATCCGCGCAAGATCGACGACGGCAGCCTCAAGTACACGATCTACCTGGACACCGATCCGGAATTCCCCGAGGGGCTCTTCGATCCGAACAGCCTGCCCAAGGCAGATCGCGAGGCGGCGCCTGTTCCATAGCCCGTCGCGAATCCTCCGCCTTCTGCTCTTGCCATCCGGCGGGCGGGCGGCTACGCTGTCCCGATACCATGGACGCCAAGGGCAGGAACATCGTGTTGATCGGGATGCCGGGGGTGGGCAAGAGCACCGTGGGGGTGCTGTTGGCCAAAGCCCTGGGTCGGTACTTCCTCGACACCGACGTCTTCATCCAGGCCGTGCAGGGCCGGTCGCTGCAGGAGATCATCGACGCCGAGGGTCTGGCCGCCTTCTGCAAGATCGAAGAGGACTACGCGACCTGCATCGACCTGACCAACGCCGTGATCGCCACCGGCGGCAGCGTGGTCTATAGCGAGCAGGCGATGCGATCCCTGGCCGAACGAGGCGTCATCGTGCATCTCGACCTGCCGGTCGAGCGGATCGAGCAGCGGCTCGCGAACCTGCCCACTCGCGGCGTAGTGATGGAAAAGGGCCAGACTATCCGCTCGCTCTACGCCCAGCGCGAGCCCCTCTACCGCCAGTACGCCCAGATCACCATCGACTGCACCGACAAGACCCACGAGCAGATCGTCGCCGAGATCGCACAACTTCTCTGAAGCAGAAGGCCCGTCGCAGTCCTCCCGCATTTTGAGAGATTCTTCTCATCCGTCAGAGCAAAGCCGCCCCCACCGCTGTTATATTGGTGAGAACCGTATGTTCTCGACGAAAGGGCCTTTTCGGTGATGGTGGAAGACAGAGTCCTGATCTGGCGGCTCAACCGCGGGGATGCGGCGGCGCTGTCGCGCGTGTACGAGAAGTACCGCGACGATCTGCTGCGTCTGGCCTGCTCGATGCTGAGCGACCGGGCGGCGGCCGAGGACGTGGTTCAGGATGTCTTCGTCCGCTTCGCCGGCCTGGCCCGGACGTTTCGGCTGACCGGCAGTCTCAAAGGGTATCTGGCGACCTGCGTCGCCAACGCCGCCCGCAACCAGATGGCCGCGGGGCGTCGGCGGGAGACGGCAGGGCTCGATGAAGCAACGGGACTCGCATCGAATGCCGCCCAGCCCGAGAGTTGGGCGGTGTACAGTGAGCAGTTCTCGCTGGTCCGGCGGGCAATGGCGGAGTTGCCCGTCGAGCAGCGGGAGGTCGTGACGCTGCACCTGTACGGCGATCTGCCTTTTCGCGAGATCGCCGAGTGGCAGAAGACCTCGATCAAAACCGTCCAGAGCCGCTACCGCTACGCCCTGGACAAGCTCAGAACGCAGTTGAATGGCGAGGTGCAAGAATGAAGCCTCCAAAAGACATAATCCGATTCCTTCGAAACGCGCCGATCCGGACGGCCGACGGAGTCGACGCGCGAATCGTGCAGAAGATGCGTGCGGCCTACGACGGTTCGGCGTCCGCCTCGATGGGACGACTGGGCGGCCGGATCGTCCGGCTGGCGGTCGCGGCGGCGATCCTGATTGCCGCGGGCGCCCTGCTTGGCCATCTGGGCTCGTTCGCGGGCGGCAACGTCGCCTGGGCGGACGTCACAAGGCGGTTCCAGGCGGTGCCTTTCTTCAGCGCGACAATCTATATGAAAGACAACGCGACCGCCGAGCCGACTCAGATGGAGTTGTGGATGAGTCACGAGGGCCGCATCCGCCTCCGCAAAGGCGCGCAGGTGGTCTTCGCCCACGGCTCCTGGATGCAGGCCTACGACATCAAGTCGCGTCGGGTCGCCGAGCCCGACGAGATGGCGAGAGCCTTCATCGAGAAGATCGGCCAGGCACAGGAGTTCTCCCTGGAGGCGATCATCGAGGTCATGTTCGGAGGCCGGGCCACGGAGGTCACGCCGCTGATCAATCCCGACGCGGTGATCTCGCAGGACGTGGTCGTCTTCGACGTGACGCTGCCTCACACGCCCGAATGGGTGCGGATCTGGGCCCTGCGGGAGAGCCGATTGCCCGTTCGCATCACCGTGTGGGACCCTCGCGACGGAGCGGTCACCGACGCCGTGTTCACGTATTCCCGGGAGCCGTCGGCGGAGTTCTTCGACGCCGGCGCCTTCGAGGGCCTTCTGCAGAGCGGTTCGGCCGCCAGTGGCGTCAACGTGGTCTACGCCTTCCTCAGAGATCCCGGCGGGCGGAACATCACGCCGGAGGAGATGTTCCAGGAGTCGGGGTACCGCGTGCCCGTGGTCCGGCGGGCGGGGTTCACCGCGGACGGCGCGTTCTGGGTGCTCGCCGACAAGGCCCGCAACCAGAGGCCCAGTGGAAGCGTGTTCTACGGCTTCGCCCGCGCCGAAGACGATCTCGGTCGCAGCTATGTCAGGATCGCCAACCACTATCACGGCGTGGACGATGCGTCGCTGAGCGTCTTCGCGCCGCTGGATCTTCCTTTCGACGTCCGTCGTCCCTCGCGAATCACCGTGACGTGTACGCCGCGAGAGCACCCGGTTCCGGGAATCGATCCCGCTTCCGAAATCGTCGGCACGGTGGAGATCGCCGAGTGGACGTCCAATGCGCCCTGTCCGGAGTTGTTCCCGGGGATGGACGCGAGCGACGTGAGCTTGCGGATGGAGTTGGCTCGTCGCCTGGTGGCCTCGGAACACGCCGAGCGACTGAGCCGGCTGCTGGAGGTCATTCCCGATTGGAGGACACAGCCGCAGAACCGGGGCTTCCTGCTGTTCTGGCAAGGGATGGCGCACCGACGGAAGGACTTCCAGGAGGTGCTGGCGATCGGGCAGGTCCTGTCGCCGCTGCTGTTCGGGAACATCCGCGACGCCTCGCGGTACCACTTCACGGAGCGCCTCGTCGCCCTGGCGGCGACCGGTCGGCTCGACGAGGCGAAGCAGCTCTTCCAACGAGTCGATGCCATCCCCGAGATGTCGCCGGAGAAGTCGGACGAGCGCTATTACGCCACGTACCTGGGCATTCTGGTCCGGTCGCTCGCCGGCGACGGCGGGCTCACCCTGGACCAGATCAGCCAACTGCTCGGCTTCGACATCCGTCGGCAGGACGCGTACAGAAGCGAGGCGGAACAGGCCAGTCGCAATGCGTCCGCCGTCACGTCGCAGAAGGCGGCGCAAGACCGCCTGTCCGAATTGGCGGCGTGGTACGACACGCATCCGCTGCCTGAGAAGGCGGAGCTTCTGGAGCGGTCGGACGGGAAATCGATCTATCTCGCCGGAACCGGCAACGACCTGCCCGGCCATCCCGGGTACAAAGTGCTTCCGATCAACTACGCCCTCAGCGGCGTTGTGTCCAATCTTCGGAGCGGCGAGGGCGACGGGAACGATGCACGGAAAGTCCATCCGTACAAGGCCGCGATTCGATTCGCCGATGGTCTGGAGGACCGGGAACTGCGGGCGGACTTGGTGTATCGGGCCGGCATCGAACTGAGGGAGTGCTTCCATCTGGTGCTCGCCGCTTGCGGCATGGAACTGACCACGGAGACGTTGCCCGCCCGGCCGGTGCTCATCGCTCGCTGCGACGGCCGGAAACTCAGAGGTCACGCGGAAGTCTACGGTCCATGGCACGTGGACGACGGGGACATCGGAACACGCACATGGCGCGCTGCCGATTTGCTCGAATCCCTTTCGCAGCAGATCGGGACCGGCGTCTATCTCGTCGACGAGACGGGGCTCGACTCGCCTCTGTGCCTTGGCGACGGAACGCCGCGATGGGAAGGCGACCAGGGCTTCGAACAGGCGAGCCGCTGGCTCCAGGAGCAGTTCGGCGTCACGCTCGTGGAGGAGGCTCGACCGGTCGAGACCTACCTTATCCAAAGGAGAACGCAATGATCCGCAATAGTCACGCATGGAGCAAAGCCCGTTACGGTTTCACATTGATCGAGCTGTTGGTCGTCGTTTCGGTCATCGCCGTGCTGCTGGCGCTGTTGTCGCCGGGCCTGCGAAAGGCGCGGGAGCATGCCCGGCGGGTCGCGTGTCAGAACAACCTGCACCAGGGCCTGATCATCGCCAGCCTCTATGCTGGGGACTTCAACGGGTTCCTTCCGGAGGGGAACATCGTCGACAAGTCCGCCGTCGGCTACAGCAGGGACTGGGACAAGGCCGACCTGCTGACCCTGGTCAACTACCAGACGATGCTCGCCTTCGGTCGCTACGGCCTGACCGAAAAGCACGCCACCTGCGAGACCGCCCGCAAGCACTTCGAGTCGAAGCCCGACTGGCTCAGCCCGCTGCCCGCCACCCGGCCGATCGTCGAGACCGCCCATATCGGCTGGATCTACTGGGGCAACCGCGGCAACTGGACCGATCTGAACACCGGTCGAAAGTACGTCACCGCGCGGAAGGTGACGGACAAGCCCACGTCGAACACGCTCGTGACGTGTTTCTGCTACAACCGCTACGACGCGGTCGGTTCCGGCGGCGACTGGCCCGCCTGGTACGCCTCGCACGTGGGCTCGACGTTCCAATCCGCGGTCGGCGAGCCCATGAAGCCCCAGCCCGACGGCCTCGTCGTCGGCTACCTCGACGGCTCCGCCCGTTTCGTCCGCTGGGATCGCCTGACTCCCAACAATCACGAGGGCGACTACATCGTCTACTACGACCGCGAAACGTAGAAGAGAGATTTGAGATCTCAAATCTCAAATCTCAGATCTCAAGTCCATCCACAAGTTCGGTTCAGGCGAGTTTCCACGCCTTCGCGAACGCCTTGAAGCTGCGGTCGTAGGTCTTCTCGACATCGTCGGGAAAGCAGCAGGCGGGCAGTTGTTTCGACGACAGGTGATAGCCCAGGCACTCGCAGCAGATGCCCTTGTTGCTGCAGCCCGGATAGGAGCAATTGCAGTTCTTGAGGTTCTTGGTTTTCTGACATTCCATCGCGTCTCATCTCCACAACCACTTGCGTTTGGTCTTCTCGAAGGGATTGCTCATGATTCTGTACACGGTCGCTCCGCATTCCAGGCACCGCCACTGACGGGGCCTGCGGGCGTCGCGAATCCAGAAGATCGCCCACAGCCCGGTCAGCAGCGTCAGGATCAGGTGAGGGACATGGTTGATCCCTTGCCGCCCGACCGCCGTCTGGCGCAGGCACTTGCCGCAATAGCCGCTGGCTTCCTCGAATCGATTGAATCGCAGAATCGACACAGCCCTTTGGCCTTTCCGCATCGTCGCTGTCACTTGAGTCGAAAGGGCTGCCCATCCCGCGGGCGGATCAGGTACGGCTTGTCCCCCGCGTCCCAGGCGATCTTCATTCGGGACAGGAACCAGGTCGCGCCCTTGTCGTTGTTGCCCTGGAAGAACAGGTGCATCTGCCCGTCGCGGTCCGTGAAGACGCCGGGATGGCCCGACTCGCTGGAGTTCCATTCGTTCGGGCCGCCGTTGGGCAGCAGGGGGTGCTGCGACAGGCGCGTCCAGGCGATGCCGTCGTCGCTGACCGCGCAACCGATCTGCTGGGGCTCGTTGTTGTAAGCGCCGGCGTAGAACATGAACAGCCGACCGTTTCGCGTGCACAGGGCGGGAGCTTCGATGCAGTCCTTCTCCCAGGGCAACTGCGGTTCGAGGATCGATTTGTCGCACAACTGGGTCCACTTGTCCCGCCCGTAGTCCGAATCCGCGGGCGCAGAGGCCACGACCAGCTTCTGAACCTTCATGTCGGGGTCTCGCGTCGCGCAGTACAGCAGCAACTTGCCTTTGTGCTCGATCACCTCCGCGTCGATGGCCCGGCCGCAGTTCCAGTCGCCCGTCGGCCGAAAGATCGGGTTCGTCGCGTTGCGTGTGAAGTGGATCCCGTCCTCGGAGACCGCGTGGCAGATCGCGTCGTCGCGGCCGTTCCCGTAGGTCTGGTAGAACAGGTGGAGTCTGCCCCCGCGGACCAGGGCCGCCGGCGCCGCCAGGCCTTTGCTCTCGCAGTCGGCCGCCGGGAGGACTTCGCCGACCTTCGTCCAGCGCGTCAGGTCGCTGCTCTCGGCAATCCCGACTGCGAAGCCGTCCTTGCCGCGATTGACGGAGTAGTACATCAAGTATCGTCCCTGAAACCACTCGACGTCCGGGTCCTTGGCGAAGGGCCGGCCGTGGGAGGCGTCCGCGTAGTACATCTTCGGCTGTTGGGCCGGGCCTCCCATCGCCACGGACGAGAGGACGAGGATCGCGACCATGCTGCATCTGTTCATCTGACCTCCTGATCGAACCATCATTGACGACGGTCCATTGTAGGGCCTTGCCCTCCGAAAGTCGCGGCAAAACCGCGACGGGCCGTTGATCCCGCGCAGGCTCGCTGGAGCCCGCTTTCGCGGACGCGCGTCTTGACGCGGTCCCCGCCATCGTGTACAGCTTGGAGTCTGACGAATGCGTCGCGGACCTTGGCGGTCGAGGTCGTGCAACGCCGGATCGATCACAACTGGAGAAGAAACATGGACGGTCGTCTCCTGAAGATTCGATGCGTGTTCTGCGCGGTGATGGCGTTCGCTTGCGTGATGGTCGCCGGCTGCCAGGCTCCGCAGGCGGCGCCGAAGGCCGAACCCATTCGCATATCCGGCGATGTCTTCGTGCAGCCGATCGCCGACGGGGTCTGGATGCACACCACGTATCGCGACCTGGCGGACTACGGCCGGGTCGGCGCCAATGGGCTGGTCGTCATCGACGGCGACAAGGCTGCTCTCATCGATCTGCCCTGGACGGATGAACAGACGGGCGTCCTGTTCGACTGGATCGCGAACAACCGCGGCGCGGTCGTCAAGACGGTGATCCCCACGCACTTTCACGAAGACTGCATGGGCGGCCTGGCCGAGGCGCACCGTCGGGGCGCCCAGTCCTACGGATTGAACAAGACGATCCGGATCGCCAGAGAAAAGGGGTTGCCCGTTCCCCAGATCTCCTACCAGATGAGAACCATGATCCGTTGCGGCCGGACCGTCGTTCTCGCGACGTACCACGGGTCCGGCCACACGACCGACAATGTCGTCGCCTGGCTGCCCCAGAAGGGCATCCTGTTCGGCGGGTGCCTGATCAAGTCCCTGGACGCCCAGTCGTTGGGCAACACCGCCGACGGCGACGTGCAGGCCTATCCGGCCACGCTGCAGAAGGTGCTCGCGGCCTACGGCCATGCCCAAATCGTCGTCCCCGGCCATGGCGACTGGGGCGGCCCCGAGTTGATCGAGCACACGCTGAAGTTGTGTCCCGGCAAGAGTCCCAAGCCCTGAGAGACGCGATGCGCGAAACCGACTATCGAACCACTGTGCAAGACGAGCACTGGCGGAACGAGGAATTCCAGTGGGCCCGAATCCTGGCCGAGGGACATGCCGCCAAGGGCATGGTCCTGCTGTACCTCCAGAAGGCCTGCACGGCTTTTCACGAATTCGAGCCCGCCTTCCGGGCCGGGGCCCTCGATCCCGCAGGGCTTGACTTCTTCCGCAAACGGCTGGCGACCCGGCTCGGCCATCTCCTGACCACGATGAAGAACAACAGTCTCGACGGACTCGCCGGCGCTGAGGACGTGGGCGAGATCCGGCGCGCGACGGAGTCGGCCCAGAGCCTGGAAGACCTCGCGGACCTGACGGAGAGGCTCCACGCTGCCGGTCACGTGCTGCTCGACGCGCTCGAACGGGCGTGACCGCGTCCGTTTCATGCCTGTCGTCAAATCCTCGTTGACCTTCCATGCGAAATCCCGATAATGGCCGCCTCTGATTGTCCATGGAGCTTTGCACAGAATGACCGATACGACCCGCGAACCTCTGACTCTGTTCTTCGACCTCGACGGCACGCTCAGCGACCCCAGCGACGGGATCACGCGGTGCATTCAATATGCCCTCGAGCGGCTCGGACGGCCCTACCCGCCGAAGGCCGAGCTGGTGCAGTTCATCGGCCCGCCTTTGCGGTGGACCTTCCCCCGCCTGCTTGGCAGCGAGGACAAGGACCTGATCGACGCGGCCCTTCGCTACTACCGCCAGCGCTACGGCGACGTCGGGCTCTTCGAGAACCAGGTCTATCCCGGCGTGCCCGAGATGCTCGCCCGCCTGCAAGGGGAGGGCCACAGCCTCTACGTGGTCACGTCCAAGCCGACCGTCTATTCGGACCGGATCGTCGAACGTTTCGGGTTCGATCGCTACTTCCTCAAGGTCTACGGCCCCCAGCTCGACGGTCGCTTCGATGAGAAGAGCGAACTGATCGAGCACATTCTGCAAGAGCTCTCGCTCGACCCCGGCCGCACGGTCATGATCGGCGACCGCGCCCGCGACGTCGAATCGGGCCAGGCCCACAACACCCGCACGGTCGGCGTCACCTACGGCTTCGGCAGCGAAGCGGAGATCGCCGCCGCGGCGCCCGACGAGATCTGCCACAGTCCCGCCGAGATCGACGAGGCCGTCCGCCGATGCCGGACATAGGGCAGCCATGGCCGACGCCTCCTGGTGCGGAGTTCGACCCCGCAGAGCAGTCTCTACCCCAGCCCGGCCGACTTGGCTGCCGAAATTGGGTTCGTTTCGCACGAAGGCTTCGCGAGTTTGAAGTGTGAAGTTTGAAGTTTCAAGTCAGAGCCGTCGCCAGAGACCGGCTCCTCTTCACCTGAAACTTGACACTTCACACTTGAAACTCCTTCGCCAAACGAAGCCAATTCCGCCGGAAGGCCGCTCTGTGAATCCGAGGCAAAGAGGGGAGTGTTGGCCACAGAGGTCACAGAGGGCACAGAGGCGGGAGGGAAAGAATCGGGTGAACAGACGAGGGGGCCACAAGTCGCGGCGTTCTTCCCCTCCTGCCCTGGCATTTCTCTGTGTCCCTCTGTGCCCTCTGTGGCATAACTTCTTGGCTCTTCGCCGAGGCTCGGTTCCGGCCCGGCTGCCATGCGGGCCTCGCGCTCCTTTCGCAGTTCGCGCATCGTGCGGTAGAGGCTGTTCTCGATTCGCCGTTCGTGGACCAGCAGCCGGTCCAGGACCTGGGCGCGGGCGAAGTCCGTCATCACCACCTGGCCCAGGATCACCGCTTCCTCGTCGGGCTTCGGTTCGATCGGCAGCCCATGCCTGGGCCAGAGCACGATATCGCCCGCGTTCTCGCGGTAGATCGTCGCAAAGACCGCGCTTTGCAGCCGCTCGGCCCGCCTCAGTCGCCAGGCCAGACTCACCGCCCGCTCGGCCAGCATCGTTTCGATCCCGCCCACCGGCGCCAGATCCGCCAGCATCCCCTCGCGGTAGAGATCGAACTGGGCGGGGTCTTCTCCATGAATGACCACCTGCTCGGCCAAGAGCCCATGTTTGACGGCATTCTGCGAAGCCACCGCCTTGCCTTGGGCGGTCCGCGGCCCGGTGGACTTCTGCGCGTTCGAACGATTGGCCTGGATCTGAGCAACACTCGCCATGATGAACCCTCCGAATCAACGATCGACCAGTTACGATTCACGATCCGTCGCCGCTCGCGGGGCGACACGTATGGGGATTATACCATGCCGATCGCAGCGTTTCAAGAAGAATCGAACACACAGGCGGATATTTGTGCTCGCTTAACTCCTTGTCCGGCCGGGACTAACGAAGCGACCCGAAAGAATTCTTGCCACAGAGGGCACAGAGGCCACAGAGAAAGCTGTTTGTATTGTGCCCGCAAGGGCATATCTTCGGATCACGGGTCACGAACCACGGTCCGCACGGCCTTCTCTTCTCCGTGACCTCTGTGTCTCCGTGGTGAACCCGTGTTGCCGACCGGCAAGTGCCGTTGCCTATCGCAAGGATTCAACTCCGGGTGGCATCGCCAAACGCCGCTTGACGGTGGTCCTGGCCCCTTCGGGAGCGGACAAAAGCCCTTTGTGAAATGTGTAGGTCCGACCCGGCTTCTCCACAAGAAAGACCGTTGAGATGCGTTTTTCGCTTTGAAGGGTACCAGCGGAGAGCTTGCCGAATGCTCCTTTTCGCGATAGGCTATCCGTGCCGGTTCGGAGGGCGGGGCAACGCGGGCGAGCGACCCGGCCGCTAAGGGGAGATCCTCGGCATTCGGTCAATGATCTGTTTCTTCAACGCCTGGATCTGTTTCAACTCCTCGATGGCCTTCGTAGATCCCTTTCGGGACAGTTCCTGAAACTGCTCGACGAGGATCCGGTAGTCTCGGGCATCGAAAGAGACATCACAACTGCGATATAGCGCGGCAAGCTCGTTGAGTATTGACCGTTCGAGTTCGGGTTTCTCGTTGGCCTTCCACAACGCCGTCTTCAACAAATCCGCTCTCCCGTTCGGATCACCGGAGCTATCGGCCGATTGAGCCCTTGCCAGGAGTCTCTTTGCACGCATGGTCTTCCAGACATAGATCGAACCGCACCCGACCGCGAGGATCGCGTAGGGCACAATCCAGAGGATGTCCTCGGCTTCCACACTTCACTCCTTCTCATTCAATCTCTTCGCGATCTCTTCGCGTTGTTTGGCCATATCCGCGACATCACCTGTTCGGGAGGAATCTCGCAACTCCTTATAGATGTCCCAGGCTCCCCAACAGATTAGCGCGACTCCCAGGATGTACAGCCAGGGATCTTCGGCCTCGAAGGCGATGGCGGCCACGATGGCGCCGACCCCGAAAAGGATGGTGAACAACTCCCGAATGATCTTGAGTGCGACCATGATTCGTCTCCCCTTGTCTTGACCCTGCTCGACTGCTCCCGATCTTCGCCGATTGGCGATGCCTGACTGTATCGTGCTGAGCTGCAGGGTGCAAGAGTACTGCGCGCCGCTGCGGATTTCAAGTGCAAAACGCTTCGGCGTCGCGACAGGTGTGTTGGCACGCAACAGGGACAGAGACCGTCCCTGGCAAGGCCCCGTACCTGGGACTGCGAAGGCTGAACGAACCGTACCTCAGCACATCAGCATTCGCATGGGCTGGAGGGTTCGGTCGAAGGGATTGAAGACCAGGCCGAGGATCTCCAGGGTGACTACGCCGAGCAGGGCGTGATCGCCGTTTTCGCCGAGCACGACGGGCGTGTGGGCCTCGCCCAGGGGCAACGTGACAAGGACTTCCGAGACCGATCTCTCGATGGCCGTTCCATCCGCCAGGGTGAAGGTCATCTTGCGTTTGGGCTCCAGGCCGATCGCCTGCCAGACGTTCTGCGGGAGAACGGAGTACGTGGCGCCGCTGTCGACGAGGAACTTCACCTCCGACTGTTTGCCCTTGGGCCCGCTAACCAGCCCCTGGATATACGTAATGCCCATAATCGCTACCCTGATCTTTCATGACCAACTCGTATCATAGCAGATTCGGGTAGCCAACACAAGCCCGCAGCGAGCTCACAGCAGCAGGCCTGAGCATCTCACACAGTCGCCGAGCGACATTTGCCTCTATCTCATTCTTATTTGAGCGGGACCTTGAACAGGGTGATGCTGATGGGCTGGATGGCGATTTTGCCGGTCAGGTCGGTGGCGTCCAGCGGGACGATCCGGATCACGGGGTCCCGGCCGGGATCGTTGTAGGCGGCGGGGTTCTCGTGCGCGATCACCCAGCCGGCGGCCTTGCCCGCGGGGGTCAGGCCCTTGAGGTCCAGCGTCACTTCGTAGTTGTCCCACGTCGCGTTGACGAACCCGAGCGTCAGATGGCTCTTGTCCGCGGTCAGCGCCGCGGAGACGTCGAGCTTCTCGTCCCATCCGGAGACCGTCAGCGGGATCGTGCCGAACTCGCGCCGGTACAGCACCAGCGGATAGGCGGTCGCGTCGAACTCCGCGGCGGTCTTCGTCGTCTTGATGCAGCCGATCACGTTGACCGTCTGGGCGTAGTGGGCCATGAACATGAGATCGGAATGGCGGAAGTACTCATGCAGTCCGGCGGCGATGCCCAGCGCGTCCTTCATGAAGTACCGCGTGCCCAGCTCGCCGAAGACGTGCGGGCCGTACCAGTAGTTCCATTCGGTCATGGCGATCTGGATGTCCTTGCCCTGCAGGGCGGGAATGGTCTGGCGGTAGCGGCGATGGGCCTCGGCCTTGGCGCGGATGGCGTTGGGGACCAGGCGCGTGTGGGCGGTCAGGTCCGGCGTGGTCTGGCAGTAGAAGTGCTCGGCGATCAGGTCCATGTGGTCGGCGCAGTTCTTCAGCAGCCCTTCGGACCACGGGCCGACGTTGCCGGAGGCGATCGTCTTGATGCTCGGATCGGTCCGTCGCATCATCTCCTCGACCCAGTTGTGCTTGAGGACGTAGTGCTCCAGGCGCATGTAGCCGAGCTGCCAGTTGCCCCACATTTCGTTGCCGACGCACCACCAGGTGACGTCCAGCGGCTTGCGGTCGCCATTCTGCGCACGCCACTTGCCCATCGGCGTGCTCGTGGAGCCGTTGGCGTACTCGACCTGGGCGGCTGCGGAGTAGGCGTCGCCGAACCCGGTGTTGACGGTGATCAGCGGCTCGGTCCCGATCAGGCGGCACAGCTCGACGAACTCGTGCATGCCGACGTCGTTGGTCTCCAGGCCGGTCCAGGCGGGGTTCGTGAGGGTGGGCCGGCGGTCGCGATCGCCCAGGCCGTTGCGCCAGTCGTAGCCGCTGACGAAGTTGCCGCCGGGCCAGCGGTAGATCGGGGCGTCGAGCTGCTTGAGCAGTTCGAGCGTGTCGCGTCGGAACCCCTTGACGTTGTCGGCGGGCATGAGGGACACCGCGCCGATGGTGAATGTGCCGCGTCCGGTCGCGACGATCTCGAGGCGGGCGTCTTCGCTGGCGGCGCCGGCTCGGAACTTCAGGGGATAGGCTTTGAATGAGCCGGTCGGTTTTCGGATGGTGACGGTCTGACGGCCGCTGTCGCCATCGGCCCAGACCAGGCTGACCTGGATCGGTCCGGCGGAGGCGTCGCCTCGCAGGACGATCCGGCCTTCATACTCCTTGCCTGCGACGAGTCCCAGCTCCTGCTGGTAGATCCCGGTCGGGGTGTCGGAGACGGTGATCTGCAGACTGTGCTTGCCCGACAGCGGGTCCTCGTCGCTCATGGCGAGGGCCTGACGCGAGCCGATCACCTTCCAGGGCGAGGCCGCGATGACGCGGGCCCCGGCGCCGGTGGTCCGCCAGATGTCGCCGTCGGCGGGCACCGGGTAGTAGAACTTGCGGTCTTCGAGCATTTCGGCCCAGATGCCGCCGTAGATGCAGCGGCCCAGATGCTCGATGAATTGGCCGTAGATGTACTTGGAGATCGGCGCGCCGGTCTGGCCTGGCTCGATCCGGATGGCGGCGGGCACCGTCTTGCTCTGGACCTTGAGCTCTTCGACGACCTCCAGCGCGATGTCGTCGAACCAGGCGGTCCCGGTCGCCTGGCCCCAGCCGCCGAACAGGCAGTTCACCTGCACGCTGTCCTGGCCCATCACCTCGAACTCCACCTGGAGCAGGGTCCAATCGTTCGTGCCGGTCAGGGCCCGGGTTCGGGCGCGGTCGAGGCCGTGGATATTCAGTTGCACGCCCCGGCCGGTGGTGGCGACGACGTTCTCCGTTTTGACCCATCCGGACAGTTTCAGGCGGGCGAAGGGCGGGATCGGCCCGGCCGTCTGGCTCCAGCCGCCGTCGGCGCCCTCGGTCGAGGTCACCTTCGCGCTGCGGCCGGTATGTCCCTGGGCATCGAGGGAGAAGTCCAGGGCGCCGGCCCAGGTGGACCGGGTCCAGGATCGCGGGACATCATTGCGGGCATTCTCAAACGACGGGTTTCGGAGGAGGTTCTCGGCGCCGATAGCGGGGCAAGCCAGCCAAAGGGTTGCGAGGACATACGCCGCGACGGAGGTGCTTCTGTTCATTGCGGTCTCCTGTGAAAGAGCTAGTCAACTTTGGATTTGGGGCGGATTATCCGGCCTGATCCGCACGAAGGCAAGACATAACTGCGTTTTTCATTAACCACTTTGCGGCGTAGTGCTTTGGGAATCGGCCCATTCGCTGTCTCCCTGGCCCTGGATAAGTGCGACCGGCTTCAGGCTTTCCGGTCCGGGGTGTGCGACTGGATTACGTGGGGGCCTCATGAGTATGTGTCATGCTGAGCGAAGCGAAGCATCCGGCCTTCGGATGCAACGAATGTACGCCCGCGTTCTGTGCCTAGATCCTTCGCTTCGCTCAGGATGACAGGGTGGGCGCCCCCGCGCCCCACGAAATTGAGTCGCACCCGGTCCCCGCCGGGGGGCCGGTTTTGATTTGACCGCGGGGAGGATATGGCTTAGATTCTCAGGGATACAGACCCCGTTCTGAGGGCCGAAATCCTGGATTCGTGAGGAGAAACATCATGGTCCGCCACTCGAACGTTACCCGCCGAAGCCTTCTCAAGACCACCGCCGGCGCTGCGCTGGGCGTTGTCGGATTACCCTATGTCGTCCGCTCGACCGCCTTGGGCGGGTCGGGGGCGGTGGCCCCCAGCGAGCGGATCACGCTGGGCTGCATCGGGACCGGGCCGCAGGGGACCTACGTGATGCGGAACTTCCTGGCGCAGAAGGACTGCCGGGCGGTGGCGATGTGCGACCTCAAGGCCCCCGTTCGCGAGGCGACCAAGAAGCTGATCGACGACCACAACGGCGACCGCGACTGCGCCACGTACACCGACTACCGCGAGCTGATCGCCCGCAAGGACATCGACGCGGTCCTGATCGCGACGTGCGACCATTGGCACGTGCTGGTCGCGCTGGAGGCGGCGCGGGCGGGCAAGGCGATCTATCTCGAAAAGCCGATGGGCCTGAGCCTGGCCGAGGACCAGGCGCTTCGGGAGACCTGCCGTCGGTACGGGACGATCTTTCAGTTCGGGACGCAGCAGCGGTCGAGCCGGGACTTTCGGTTCGCGTGCGAGCTCGTCCGCAACGGTCGGATCGGCAAGCTGCACACGATCAACGTCTGGTGCGCCGGCAGCTCTGCAGGCGGACCGAGGAACATCGTCGCGCCGCCGGACTGGATCGACTACAATATGTGGCTCGGACCCGCTCCGTACCATCCGTACACCCCCGGCCGCGAGTCCAACTCGTGGTGGTGGTTCATCTCGGACTACGCGCTCGGCTTCATCGCAGGCTGGGGCGTTCACCCGCTCGACATCGCCCTCTGGGGCGGCGGCGACGCGGTCCAGTGCCCGCTGACGATCGAGGGCAAAGGCGTCTGGCCCACCCCCGACGGCGTCTGCGACACCGCGCTGAACTGGAATCTCGTCTTGAAGTACGACAGCGGCGTGACGATGAACTACACCGGCAATCCCTTCCCCGACGAGTGGAAGACGCGGTACGGGCGGACCACCGACCACGGCACCGCCTTCGAAGGCTCCGACGGCTGGGTGCACGTGGACCGCGCCGGCGTCAACGCCCACCCGAAAGAATTGCTCGACACGCAATGGGGTCCGAACGACAACCGTCTGTACGAGAGCAACAACCACGCGCGCAACCTGCTGGACTGCGTTCGCAGCCGCAAGGACCCGATCTGCCCGATCGACGCGGCGGTGCAGGCCGATACGCTGTGCCAGATCAGCGACATCGCGATCCGCCTGGAGCAGAAGCTGCGGTGGGACTGGGCCAGGGAACAGTTCGTGAACCACGACGCCGCCAACCGCCGGCTCACGCGAGCGATGCGGAGCCCCTGGCGGCTGTAAACACCGATAGGACCTGGAAGGAGAAGACAGTATGTCGAAACAAATCGCGATAGGGCTTCTGGCCTGCATGGCCTTCGGCGTTTGCAGCGCCGCGGCGGCACAGGACGGCTGGATCTCGCTGTTCAACGGCAAGGACCTCGACGGCTGGAAGGCCAGCGAGAACCAGGGCACGTTCACCGTCAAGGACGGCGAGCTCGTCGTCCACGGCGACCGCAGCCACCTGTTCTACGTCGGCCCGGTGAACAACGCGTCGTTCAAGAACTTCGAGTTCAAGGCCCAGGTCAAGACAACCCAGGGCTCCAACTCCGGCATCTACTTTCATACCGAGTACCAGGAGAAGGATTGGCCCCGCAAGGGCTACGAGTGCCAGGTGAACACGACCCACAGCGACCGCAAGAAGACCGGCGGCCTCTACGGCGTCGTGGACGTGATCGACAACGCGCCCTCCAAAGACGGCCAGTGGTTCGACTACTACATCAAGGTCCAGGGCAAGCACGTCCTGATCCAGATCGACGGCAAGACGACGGTCGACTGGACCGAGCCCGACGATTGGCGGCAGGGCGGCCGTAAGATCGACAAGGGCACCTTCGCCATCCAGGGCCACGACCCCAAGAGCCTGATTTACTACAAGAACATCATGGCCCGCCCGCTGCCCGAGGACGACGGCTGGATTCCGCTGTTCAACGGCAAGAACCTCGACGGCTGGAAGGCCAGCGAGAATCAGGGGACATTCACCGTCAAGGATGGCGAGTTGGTCGTTTACGGCAATCGCAGCCACTTGTTCTACGTGGGCCCGGTGAACCGCGCCACGTTCAAGGATTTCGAGTTCACCGCCGATGTGAAGACCACCAAGGGCGCGAACTCCGGCATCTACTTCCATACCGAGTATCAGGAGACCGACTGGCCGCGCAAAGGGTACGAGTGCCAGGTGAACACGACGCACAGCGACCGCAAGAAGACCGGCGGGCTCTACGCTGTGCAGGACGTGATCGACAACGCGCCTTCCAAGGACGATCAGTGGTTCAACTACTACATCAAGGTCCAGGGCAAGCACGTCGTGATCAAGATCGACGGCAAGACCACGGTCGATTGGACCGAGCCCGAGGGCTGGACGCCGCCACAGGGTATGGACGGCCGCAGGATCGGCCAGGGCACGTTCGCCATTCAGGGCCACGATCCCAAGAGTCTCGTCTACTTCAAGAACATCAAGGTCCGCCCGCTGAGCCCGGTCAAGGTCGTCGTCGTCACAGGCGGGCATGATTTCGAGCGCGAGCCGTTCTTCAAGCTCTTCCAGGGCTACCCCGACGTCCGGCACGTCGAGGCCATGCAGAAGGACCATAGCGAGCTGTTCGAGGACATCGGCGCCTGGGACTACGACGTGATCGTGCTCTACAACATGACGCAGAACATCTCCGAGAAGCGAAAGGAGAACTTCAAAGCCCTGCTGGCCAGGGGCGTCGGCCTGGTCGCCCTGCACCACGCGGAAGGCGCGTTCAACACGTGGGAGGACTACCGCCAGATCATCGGCGCCCGGTACCCGCTCAAGCCCCAGGAGATCGACGGCGTGCACTTCGAGACCGGGGTCTACCAGCACGACGTGGATATGAACATCAAGATCGTCGATCGCAATCACCCGATCACCAAGGGACTGAGCGACTTCACGATCCACGACGAGACGTACAAAGGCCTCTGGTTCGCCAAGGACAATCACGTCCTCCTGACGACCGACAATCCGAAGAACGATCCGACCGTCTGCTGGATCCGCCCGTGCGACCACACGCGGATCGTGTTCCTGCAGCTCGGCCACGACGGCAAGGCGTACGCCAATCCGAACTACCGCGAGCTGATCGTCCGCTCGATCCGCTGGGCCGGCGGGAGACTTTGAGATTTCAAATTTGAGATCTCAGATTTGAGATCTCTTCAAGGAGAATCCTATGTCGTCGCAAGTGAATCGCCGCAGTTTTATGAAGCAGTCGCTGGCCGCCTCCGCGGGGGGCGTGCTGGCAGCGAGTTCGACCTACGCCGCAGCGGGCGGCGGGCTTTCGGTCAAGGTCCAGCCCGGCTCGAAGGCCACGGTCCCGATGGGCAAGATCGGCGACCTGCAGGTCAGCCGGATGCTGCTGGGCGGCAATCTGCTGACCCACTACACGCACAGTCGGGACCTCAAGTACGTCTACAACCTCTGTGCCCACTACAATACCGAGGACAAGATCCACGAGACGATGGCGCTGGCCGAGGCGCACGGGATCAACACGCTGTCGATCCACAATCCGCCGGGGATCATCTCGATGCTCAAACGCTACCGCCAGCGCCACGGCGGCAAGATCCAGTGGATCGTCTGCCCGATCGCGGAACTGACGGACGACATGAAGGCCTACCGCGAGATGTCGAAGGAACTGGTCGATGAGGGGACCGAGGCCCTGTATCTGTGGGGCGTCCGCTCCGATCCGCTCTGTGCCCAGGGGAAGATGGACCTGGTCCGCAAGGCGGTCGAGATCGGCAAGGACCTGGGCGTCCCCTCCGGCGTCGGCGCCCACGACCTCAACGCGATCGTCCAGTGCGAGAAGCACAGCATCCCGGCGGACTTCTACATCAAGACGTTCCACCACCACAAATATCCCAGCGCCCCCAAGCCCAACGAGCTCAAGGGCGCGTACAACGAGGTGCCCGGCTACTGGTGCCGCGATCCGCAGGAGACGATCGAGGTGATGAAGAACGTGACCAAGCCGTGGATCGCGTTCAAGGTGATGGCGGCCGGAGCGATCCCGCCGGCGGACGCTTTCAAGTACGTCTTCGAAAACGGCGCCGACCACACGCTGGCCGGCATGTTCGACTTCGAAATCGCCGAGGACACGAAGATCCTCAACGAGACGCTGGGCGGCCTGCAAAATCGAACCCGCCCCTGGCGAAGCTGAATGAATCCGTCTGGCCTTGCGCACGGCGCATCGTGTTCTATGGTATAATACGGTGGTAGCCGGAACGACGCTTTCTGGAGCACGGCATGTTTGATCGCATACTGAGACGGATACGAAAACTCATTCGTACTCGACAGTATGTAATGACGGTTCATGCTGAAGATGAGATGGATGCAGATGGCCTGACCATCTACGATGTTGAGAGTGTCGTTCTTACGGGCCAAATCGTCGAACGTCAAAAGGATCGTGCGTTGGCCGAATGGAAGTACCTGATCGATGGCCGATCTCTTACCGGCGATCGCGCGACTGCAGTTGTCAAGCTTGGCCCGACAGGCAAACTGGTGTTCATTACGGTATTCAAGGAATAGTGCCCATGGCTTGTGATATTTGTGGAAAGACTGGAACGCAGATCCGCAGGGTTTCTCGGAGCTATGGCAAAGGGGCAAACCTGTTTGTTATCGAGAATGTTCCGATCGTCAGTTGCCCGCACTGTGGTGAGAGTTATCTCACCGCGGAGACCCTGCAGGAGATCGAGCGCATAAAGCTCCATCGCGAGACATTCGCGCAGGAACGCTGCATAGCGGTTGCCACCTTTTCCTGATCCTGTCAGAAGCTGTACCGCACGGCGGCGTAGACGTTCGTGTTGTCGTGGAACTGGTTGAAGAAGGTATGGCGCTCGTCGCCGAAGAAGACGTTCGCGCCGACCTCGTACATCAACTGGTCGCTGGCCTTGTAGTTTGCCATGGGGCGCATGTAGACGTCCTCGTCGGAAGGCGAGTAGTACGTGAACAGCGACAGCATGAGGTTCTGGTTCATCAGCAGCTTCGTCAGACGCAGGGTCGTGACGTGACGGAACTCGTCCTGCGTCGGGCTGCCTGGGAAGAGACTGTTCTCGTAATCGTCGTAATCGAGCATCTGCTCGACGTAGTACTGCACGCCGGCGGTGAAATCGCGAGCGATCTCCTGCGTGTAGCCGACGAGGTATCGCATCTGGGAGTTGTTGACCAGGGGATCGTCGCCGCTGCGGTCGTCGATGGAATCGTAATAGCCGATCTCTGCGTTGGCGATGCCTTTGCCCAGCGTGCCGCGGACGCTGGCGCCGTAGACGTACAGCTCGGGGAAGGTCGCGCGGGTCAGCGTTTCGTTGAAGCCCGCGGGGCTCTTCCAGTAGCCCCAGTAGCCGTAGAGGGCCAGTTCGTAGCTGCGGACGTTGCGATAGAGGCGGATCGCGGTCTCGTCCTCTTCGAAGAACTCGCGACGCCGTGAGATCATCAGCTCGTCGTCCTCGCCGGCCCGGCGGCCGAGGATCGGGTTGTAGTACGAGAGGCGGTCTCCGGTGATGTAGCGGTCGGAATCGAACTCCGGCGTGTAGACCACGTCGAGGTTGGCCGCGTCGGAGAACCAGCTCACCTTGACCGCGTCGGAGGGGGCCTTGAGGTACTCGGTGTCCCGTCCGATGAAGAACGAGACCCAGTCCTTGGGGAACACGTCGTTGATGAAGATCAGGTCGCCCGTGCCCCAGGTGAGGACCTGGCGGCCGAGCTTGAGATCGACGGAATCGGTCGGCCGCAGGAAGACGTTGGCCTCGCGAAGATCGAAGACCGCCTGCTCTTCGACGAAGTCGCCGTAGGCGTCGCCTTTGACCTTGATGTCGCCCCAGTCGCGGGCGGAGAACAGGTCGAACTGGTAGCGGGCCTCGCCGATCGACAGGTCTTTGCTCTGGTGGGGATCGTCCAACAGGCGGGTGCCGACGCGGGCCTCGTAGAAGCCGTGGTATTCGATATCGTTCTTCTCGAAGAACTCGCGGACGACGTTTCTCTTCTCCTGCGGCTCGTTCGGCTCCTGCCGGGCATTGGCCGTCCAAGCGAACACGGCAGCAAGGAGAACTGCCGCGAGACCCATGCGGAAGGACAATCGCCGTGACTCGTTCTCATTCTGATTCGTTCTTAGGATCTTGGGGACCCTGTCCCCAAACCCCTGGCATTTGCCGCTTTGGGCCAGCAGCATGATGAAGGGAGCAGGTCCCGTGATGGGTCGTTGCTTGGTTCGTTGGCTGACGGCGCTCAACGCAGTTCTCGAAGCCGACACGCGTCTCTCGACTGTCGGCTCTGCCATATCCATGCCGCTGGCAAAAAGCGCAAAATGCCAGGGGTCCGGGGACAGAGTCCCCGGTTGTCGGATACGATGCCACCTAAGATGACGCCGAATCCAGGTGGGCCGCTCTTCATTCCTGCGCCGGTTGCCGGTCGTCATCTCGTGACCTCCTGCGGCGGTCTGCGGAGATACCGCTCCTCGAAAATGTCGCCGACGCCGATGTTGTACTTCACGTCGCTGAAGGTCATCTCGGTCTTGCTGCCGCTCTTGAGGTCCTGGACGACGGAGACGGTCACCGTCGGGAAGCCCTGGATCTCCTCGACCTTCTTGGACTCGATCGTGCGGTAGAGCGCGCCGGTCTTGTCGTAGAACTCCATCTTCATCGGGACGAAGTTCTTCCTGTCGATCGAGACGTTGTAGTAGCTGAACTCGACGGTTTCGGGCTTCTTCGGCGTGTTCTTGACCACGTAGAGCGCATCGGTCGTTTCGACCAGCTCGTGGATGTCCTCGTCGAGGCCCCGGCCCGAGACGTCCTCGTAGAGGAAGTCCGAGCCTACGAAACTGGTGCGCTTGTCGCCCGCGGCGATTCGCTTGACCAGATCCAGCGACGGCATGTACAGCCAGCGGTCGTCGTCCTTGCCGCCGACGTGCTTGCGAACCATGTAGCTCATCCGCCGGACGTCGGCGGGACGCTGGAAGTAGACGAAGTAGTTCTGATCGCCGCCGTCCTGGACGTCTTTGCGGACGATGTTGAACAGACGCTCGCGGGTCTGCCCCTGCTTGTTCGTGATCACCATGCGGACGGTGGACCTGCCGTCGTCGCCCTGGTAGTAAGCGACGAAGTTGGCCTTTTCCACAATAGTCTGAACGTCCGGCGTTTCCGCGGCCCGTGCGGAACCCGCGCCCGCCAGGCTCAGAGTCAACAGAACCGTCATTGTCGCAAGAATCACTTTGTCGAACATGTCGCACCTCCATGGTTTGGGGACGGACCGCCGACTCCCAGCTTCCTGAGGATCGTCATCATCGGGCACCAGTCGGTGAACGCCGACTGGAGGAGATTCAGTCCGACGAAGCCGGTGAACAGCAGCCAATAGGGGGAATGATAGCGGGCCAGTAGAACGCTGAGCAAGATGAAAGCCCCTGCAATTCCACGCAAGACTCTCTCGACTGTCATGGTCGTACTCCTTGGAGGATCAGGAAGCCGCGGCCTTCGATTGTTCTTGATCGCGAGCCCGACAGGCCTGTCGGCGCGACATCACGCCGCAGAGCACCGCCAGGACCGGTATGGCGGCGACGCTGATCCACACGAAACTGTTGAAACCCATCTTTCCGAACTGGTGCACGTTCAGCAGCACGAGCACCACGCTCGCCAGCGAAATCACGAAGCAGAACGCGCAGTTGCACTTGGCCGACTGGGGGGCCGCCGCGACCGCGAACAGGCGCTTCTCCGCGACGGTCAGGATCGCCGGCAGGATGATCAGCGTCACCGCGCCGGACAGGGCCATGATCGCGCACAGGAAGATGCCGACCGTCTTGTAGGGCACCAGCGGCGCCGCCAGCAGGGGGAGAAAGCCGATCGCGATGACCAGCACGTTTCGCGCGATCGCCCGCGCGGGCTCGCCGAACATCTCGGCGGCGCCGGCCTTCCACGAGCCTTTCTCCGCATAGCTGACGCGGGCCCGCTCGAGGAAGTGGATCGCGAAATCCACCGCCATGCCCAGCGTCAGGGCGCTGAGCACCGCCACCGGCATGTCGTAGTCCTTGCCGATCAGGCCGATCACGCCGTAGATCATCAGGATCGTGATCGACAAGGGCACCATGCAGACCAGGCCCCACAGCACCGAGCGGAACATGATCGCCATCATGATGAAGACGATGATGAAGCTGCCCAGAAGCGACTGGAGCATGCCCCAGACCATTCTCTGCTGCCAGACGATGTTGATGTAGGTCAGACCCGCCCAGTTGTGCTCCATCGGCATCGGCGGAGGCGTCTTCTTGAAGTACTCTTCGACGGCCGCGACGACCTTCTCCATGTCCTTGTTGTCGCCGCTCTTGAGCTGGAGCCAGATGTTGGCCTTGTCGAGGTCGTTGGTGACGAAGTGCCACAAATCGTCCGGCGTGTGGCTGCTCTGGAATTGCAGCAGGCTCTGTGCAATGGCGCCGCTGGAGTCGGGAATCCGGTAGTTCTCGGGTTTGCCGTCGATCAGCTCCTGATAGACCTTCTTGACGATGCCTGCGACGGAGTTGCTCTTGCCGACCAGGCCGTTGCTTTCGAGGTGGTTCTCGAGGTCCGACATGTAGCGAAGGGCCTCGGGCTGTTTGAAGAGCTTGAGCTGCTCGCTCTGGAGCTCGAAAAAGTCCGCCAGTTCATACCAGACGTCCGCGACGTCCTCCGCCGCCGAGGCCTGTTGCGCGACGGCTTGGTCCGACAGTTTCCCCAGGAAGGCGGCCTTCGTGATCTTGTTCGTGGCAGCGTCCACGAGGATCTTGTCCGCGGATTGGAGCACGTCCTTCGCTTTGGGGTTGTCGTCGGCCAGTTCCTCGATCTTGGCGCGAAGTCGGTCGCGGAGTCCCTTGACGTACTCGACCGTCACGTTCGGATCGCTGGCGTCTTCCAGGACCAGGTAGGCCATGTAGGTGCCTGCGAAATGCCGGTTGAGCTCCATGTCCGCCTGGCGGATCGGGTGGCTCTTCGCGAACCACTTGATCGGGTTGTCGTTGATGTTGATCCGCGTGATGCCGTAGACCGCGACGAGCGTGAGGATCAACATGCCGATGAGGATCGGTTTGGCGGCGGTGTATGTGAGGCCGCCCATGCCGTGGAGCAGGCGGGTCAGCCAGGTTTGCTTCTGCTCGTGGACCATCGCGGCCCCGAAGTTCTCCAGGCCTTTCTCGTTGAGGAGCATGATGTAGGCCGGGACGAACGTGACCGTGAAAACCCAGGCGATCATGATCCCGACCGCGACGAGGATGCCGAACACCTGCACCGGCGGAATCGGCGTCAGCGCCAGCGAGGCAAAGCCCGCCGCGGAGGTCAGCGAGGTGTACAGCATCGGCACGAACAGCGTGCTCATCACCTCGACCGTCGTCTGCCGCCGGCCCTTGGCCTTCGTGTACTTCTCGAAGAACTCCGACAGGATGTGCACCGAGTCCACCACCGCGATCGGCATCAGGAAGATCGGGATCATCGAGCTCATGATGTGGACGGGAAAGCCCAGGCCGATCAGGATGCCCATCGTCGACAGCACCGTCACCATGGCGATGATCATCGGCGAGACGATCAGCACGAGCTTGCGGAAGAAAATCAGCATGAGGATGAAGATCGTCGCCATCGCCAAGGGGGCCGAGATCGCCATCTGGATGAACATTTCGTAGCCGAACGTGTCCTCCGCGACGGGCAGACCGGTGATGTGGTATTCATCGTCGCCCGTGAAGGTCGCAATCTGCTTTCGCAGCGCGACGTACACGTCGTGGCTGAGGTCTTTGTCCGTCAGCGGCAGGTAGAGGGTGATCGCCTTTCCGTCGCCGGAGACGACGGTGTCTTTGAGCAGGGGGTTCGAGAGCGCCTTGTCGCGGACGGCGATCGCCTCTGCGGCGGTCTCCGGCGGCTGGGGCATCAGCCATTCGAACCGGATCTCGCCGGGACCGCCCTGGCTGATGTGGTCCACCGTCGAAGGGGCCAGCAGGTCCACCTCGACCACGCCGATCGTCTCGTTCGGGTCCTTGGGATCGGGCCAGCGCAGCGTCTTGGCGTACTGCGTCAGTTCATAAATCCGCCGGAGCGACTGCGGATTGAACACGCCGTTGGGGTCCTTGTTGTTGACCACGCCGACGACGACAATGTCGTTGAGGACGAAGTCTCGCTTGGTCTGATCGTGGAAGATCCGAACGGTCTCATCCTCCGAGAGCATGTTCTGCGGGTCCGTGTCCACCTTGATCAGCGGAATGAACGCCGCACAGACGAGCGTGAAGATCACCATGACCCAGGTGACCAGCTTGTAGTGATCCAGCGAGAACTCGACGATCTTGCGTTTGAAATCCATAGTCGATACCCTGAAAATTCGTAATTCGAAGCTCGAAGTCCGAAACGAACCCAAAGCACAAAACCCGAATGACCGATACGCTATCGCCCGGCGGGCGACCCGTTCCCTGTTCTGAATGAATCACCCCGCATCAAGGGGGTGTTTATTTCTCTACGGCGGGTCTGCGCCGTCGTTCATCGTTTTATCCGTTCTTGAGTCTCACAGTGGTTGTAAACGCAGTCGAGCACGTGAATTACGTGCGGATTCAGGATGCGATAAAACACCTTGGCCCCCTCGCGCCGAGAGGCCAGCACGCCGCGGTCCTTCATCATCGTGAGCTGCTGGCTAGTGACCGCCTGCTTCTCGCCGAGCGCATCGACGATCTCGCCGACGCTCTTTTCGCCATCCTGGAGCGTCTCGACAATCAGCAGTCGAAGCGGGTGAGCCACCGCCTTGAGCACCTCAGCCGCATGTGTCGCCAGTTCCCTGTCCATCATGAAGGTCCTTCAATAATAGTAATTCTATAATATTATAATATTACTATAATTCGGCCGGTGAGTTCGAAGGGGTTGAAAATATTTCTGCGTTCTTTGCGTCTGGCTCGTCACGGAGCCACGAAGCAGTCGCCGGGGAATGGGCGTGATTTGAGATCCCAAATTTGAAATCTCAGATCTCAAATCTGAAATTTCAGATCTCCTTCCGATCTGTGGTTTCGGACGGGCCATCCGGCGAGTCAGGGTAATCCTGCGGCCGGATTCGTCTGAGAGTATCGTCGAGTTTCTGTTGGAAGGCATCAGCGCGTTTCTGCGCCTCGTAGAGTCGTCGCGATTCGGCGTTGAGATGACGCTGGCCCTTGATGTCGGTGTTCTGGAGACTATCCGCCCAGGCACGAATCTGGCGAGAGCAGGACTCGGCGAGGGATTTAAGATCTGAGATTTGAGATTTCAAATGCTCTGCTCCGGGACATCGCTCGGTGAAACAAAGCATCGAACGAGTCTCGCCGGCCGAACCACGGGCGATGTAGAGGTAGGCCAGCAACTCGGCCGTTGAGCCGCGTTCGAAGCCCTCGGCGGTATTGTTCGAGATGGACAAGCCGGCCCGGCGGAGCTGATCGCACAAGTCGCCGGGCTGGCGGAAGAAGCGATCGCGAGTGAGGTCGTACACACCAAGGCCCAGTTCTATTGCGGCCTTCCAGACGGGCAAGTCTTCGAATCGTTCGTACTTCATGAGACATATCTCCTTCCGTTTGACAAGCTCAAGATATCTGAACCACACGACAATCAGGCGCAGAATAGAGCCAACACAGGTCGGTTTTGGGGTTGAACGCAAAGGATGATCGCTCATGATGAATTGCCAACCGGAATGCTATGGTATTATCCCTGGGCGGCAGAGTCAACAGAACTCGCCACTGGAACATCGAATTGTGCAGACACTCCGCGGATGGGAGGCACGAAATCTGAGATCTCAAAAGAGAATCTGAGATTTCAAATTTGAGATCTCAAATCTCTTCGTAGCGGTAGTTGAAGCGGCCGCCGGGGGCGACGTCGCCGTAGAGGTAGAAGTCGAGGATGTCGCCGGAGAGGGGCACGTTGTCGATCCACTTGAACTCGAAGTCCAGCGGGCCGTTCGAGGGCAGGGCCAGGAGCGACCTCGGGATGCGAAGCTCCATTTGGCTGGCCTCGACGCGAAATACCACCTTGCCGACCTCGGACCAGTTCCATCCCTCGCGGCTTCGTTCCAGTGTCGCCTGATTGCCGGCGGGCTCCAGACGATTGACCGCGTAGTCGTATCCCTCCCATCCGGTGCTCTTGTCGCGATCCAGGTCGATCAGCAGAGTCATCCAGCCTGGTCCAATCGGGGCTGTGATGGGATCGGCGGTCTCGATGTAGAAGTAGAGGCTCTGTGCGTCGCGGGTCACCTTCGCTGCGACGAAGTCGTTGCGTCCGGAGGCGTTGCGATAGTGCGTCTTGCCGTAACCGTGATGGTCGCGGTGCATCGTGCTGCCCTTGTGGTGGCGGAACTCCGGCTGCACGTTCGACCATGAGTCGAACCGGCCGTCGATCTCGATCGTGACCGGCCCCGAGGCCCGCGGGGCAGCCTCGATACCCTTGTATCGCCGGACGTTCGCGACGAGCTGATAATAGTAGTTGTCCGCGAAGCCGCCTTTCATCGGCTCGATGTCCCGGCTGCGCTCGTTGTCGAACTCGTCGGGGAAGGCGTTCTCGGTGCCTTGCCAGTTCTTGAAACGACCGGCGATCCACTCGTTCCAGCCGGTGACGAAGATCAGTTCGGGGTCCATCTTGAGCGCATGGTCCCACTGCTCCTGGAAGTTCAAGCCGCGCCCGGTCGCGTTCGGATCGGTATTGAAGCCATAGGCCTTGGTGTAGCTGCGGCCGTACGAGCCCTTCGGGTCGTTCATCGCCGCCGGCGCCAGGACATCGGTGGCGTTCTGCGCCACGCCTACTGCCACCTGCTCATACTTGCCCGGCGCCAGCTCGACATAGCCATGCAGGGGGACGACTTCCAGCCAGCCCCAGTGGTCGGGGCGGGACGGTCCCCTGCGATAGTCCGGCTGGCCCGGCCGGAACGTGAAGAACGATCGGATCGGCTCGGGCAGATTGTCGGGATAGCCCATCAGCAGGGGTTTGCCCTTCCAGTGGAACCAGAGGTCTTTGAAGCGTCCTGGTTTGTAGACGTCCTCGTAGATCTTGGTGATATTGACCCGGCTGTCGTCGTGCGGCGCGAACGGGCACAGGAACGCGAACTGGGGAGTCCGCACGCCGTCGCGCCGGGCGGCCATCCAGACCTCTCCGAGCACATCGTACGCCTCTTTCCACGTGAACGTGCCGTTGGTGCAGTCGAAGACCACGACATCCACTCCGGCGTCGGCCAGCATCTCCGCGTGCCTTCGGTAGACCCAGGGGTCGGCGCCATGATAGTAGCCGAACAGGGGCTCGTTCCAATGGTATCCGCCGACGGGGCCGATCTCCTTCCAGATGGGGTGATTGTAGTCGTTGACCGCGTCCGGATGGCGGGCGACGGTCTCGTGCGTATTGGCCGGACCGCGATCCGCGTTTCCGCCGATGTGCCAGGTCCAATAGAACATCGCGACCGTCCGGTTTGGCCGGGGGTCTCCCACCTCGGCGTGGTTCGGCAACTTGCGTCCCAAGGCGTCGGTCGCGACCCAGGCGTCGCTGATGCGTGGAGGCTCGCTTCCCAGAACAGGGGACAGGTTCCCGCTGGACGCAAGAGCCCACAGGGGCAAGAGCAGGGCATGGATGAAAACGCTCGGGTGAGCATGTGCGGTATGCATGAATCTCCTCTGATCGTGTATGCAAGACAATCCGCCGACGGGATCTGAAATCGCGACGCTTCGATATTGTAGGGCTCTGACGGAGCGACGCAAGCTCTTCGGGTCGAAGACCCTTCCATTCAGGTCGCGATTCGAGCGTGGGACGAAGCGTCCGGAAAAAACATCGAAGAGAAACGGGGTGAACTGCCGATAAGAAACTGGGTACTATGGCAAAGAACGGGGTTTTTGTTGGTTTTTGGGCTTGACAGGACGTGGGCGTGGAGCTAAGGTAGGTCGATAAGGCAAACTGAGTGGGCCTTCTGTCAAATGGAGTTGGCGAAAAAGGAAGGGTAAGGATGAAGGATCTATTTACCACCGGCGAAGCCGCAGTGATTTGTCGAGTCAGTCAACAGACGATCATCCGTTGCTTCGACTCGGGCCGGCTCAGGGGTTTTCGCGTGCCGGGCTCGAAGTTCCGTCGTATTCCCCGCGCGAATCTGATCAAGTTCATGAGGGATAACAGTATCCCCTTGGACAATCTGGATTCCGGACGGAAGAAGGTGCTGGTCGTGGATGACGATGCCGAGATCGTGGAGCTGATCACGGACATCCTGACGCGCGACGGTCGCTACGACATCCGCACGGCCTCGAGCGGGTACGAGGCCGGGATGGTGACGCAGATGTTCCGGCCGGACCTGATTCTGCTGGACTACATGCTGCCGGACGTCAACGGCAACGTCGTATGCCAGACGATTCGGAGCAACCCGGAATTCGAGAACACCCGGATCATCATCGTCAGCGGCGTCATCAAGCAGGAAGAGATCGATCAACTTCTCAAGTCGGGCGCCGAATCGTTCGTGCGAAAGCCGTTCGACATCTCGGAACTCACCGAAAAGGTGAATTCCGCCTTGCAGTTGGTCGCTTGAGAACGTGACGCCGCGACGCGGCGACGGGTTGGATGGGTGATGGAGCGAGGGTGAACGACGCCACTTGTGGCGGTCGGGAGCTCTTGCGTGGCGATGGCATAGGGTGGCCGCATGGCGAAAAGGTACATCGATGCGACGGCCTGCCGCAAGGTGGAACTGGCCGTCAATGAGTTGGGTTCGCTGTCGGTTCCGCCGTGCGTTGCGGTGCAGTATCTCTCGAAGCTCGTTCAGGGCCGTTCCGGACCGGTCGTTCGGTCGGTCGGAATGGGAGACTCCTTCTCCCCTGCGTCGGTCGCCGACATCCTCGAATGCGAACCCGCCTGCGCCGCGACGATTCTCTCGCTGGCCCAGCGTCAGGCGGCCGGTCCCGTTCGCCAGCGGCATTCCGTTCGTCTGGTGCTCGATCGTCTGGACGCCAACGACGTCCGCGACGCGCTGTTGCGAACGAAGGTGGCCGCGGGTTTCGAGATCGAATTCGCCGACCAGCAGTTGGGCGGGCCTACCCGCAAGGACCTGATTCTGCACAGCCTGGCGGTGGCCTGCTGCGCCCGTCGGATTGCGGAAGCTGCGGGAATCGACCTGCATCTGGCCTGGTCGGCCGGCCTGCTGCACGACATCGGCAAGTTCGCCCTCCAGGACGTCATGCCCAAGAGCCTGGCGGCCATCGCACGCGAGGCCGAGGCCTCCGTCGCCTCTTTACACACCGTCGAGCACCGCCATCTGGGCACCAATCACACGCTGCTCGGAAAGCAGCTTGCCCAGCGATGGCGATTGCCCGAACCGATCCTGCTGTCGATCTGGCTGCACCATCGCGATATCGCGGCGCTTCAGGCTGTGCCGGAGGCGCGGATCGCCATCCTCGTCAAGGCCGCCGACAGCCTGGTCCGACAGGCGGGCATCGGCCAGTCGGGCAGCTACGAGGCGCCTGTTCCCATCCGTGAGATTTCGCAGCATCTGGGCGTCCCCGCCAAGACCCTCCAGCAGATCCAGGACGAACTGGGGACCGAGGTCAAACGCCGGTCGGAGAATCTGGGCTGGGAGGTCCCCCAGGCGACGGCGCGGTACTGTGATCTGATCCAGGCTGTCGCGGCGGACCTCGCCCAGCGCCACACGAAGCTCTCGACCGAAGGGCGATCCCTCCAGACCGCTTCCGGCTATCTGGCCTTTTCCCAGGAGTTCCTGCGAGGGCAGAATCCCAGTCTCTCCGCCATCGACATGGCGGAGGATTTCGCGCGGCGCTGGCAGCGGTTCTTCCAGACGGGCACCATCTGTCTGTGTCTGACCGCCGGCCCGCGGGAGGGGTCCCTGGACACCGCGATTGTCGAGGCCCTCGGCCACAGCCATAAGACGGTCCTCGAAGCCCCGTCCGATGAATCGCCTGTTCCCAAGCCGCTGGCCGGGCGGTTCGCCATGATCGAGGCGCACGACCATATCGACTGGCTCCTGGACCAGGTGGACGTTGACATGAATCGCGGCCAGACCAGGCTGCTGCCGCTGCTGTCGGACGGCCAGGCGGTCGGCCTGATCGTGTTCGAGCTGAATTACCCTGCGGACGCCGGGCTGTTCGCGGAGAAGTTCGAGATGGCCGCCTCCCTGGCGGGCACAATCCTGGGCCTGGCCTTGGCCAAGGAACGCCAGGAGCACCTGGCCGAGCGGCTCTCCCAGGACAATGGTTGCGTCACGTCGGCCGCATCGGTCTCGGAGACCGGATTGATCCGCGATCCTGTCGAAGCCCTGGCGGAGATGGCCGCCGGCGTCGCGCACGAACTGAACAACCCGCTGTCCGTCATCACCGGTCGGGCTCAACTGATCGCGCAATCGGAAACCGACGGCCAGAAGAAGAACGCTCTCGAAAGGATCGTCGAGAACGCCCGCGAGGCCTCCAGCCTGGTGGATGACCTGCTGGCCTATGCCGAGCCGCCGCAACCGAGGGTGAGTCTGGTCGGTGTCCGCCAGGTGATCGACGAAGCGATCGATCTGGCGGGCCGCAAGACCGGCGCCGAACACATCAACACACAGGTCCACGTGGTCGGCGATGTCCCCGATGTCCTCGTGGACTCGGCGCAGATCGCCTCGGCGCTGGCGAACATCATCGCCAATGCGGTCGAGTCCTACTCCGATGCGATGGGTCCGGTCAAGATCACGGTCGAGTCGAACCCGTCCGGCGAGGAATCCGGGTCCTCCGCCTCCGGCGTGACGCTTGGGATCAGCGATCTGGGCTGCGGTATGGACGACGCGACGCGGAAGAAAGCCATCAGTCCGTTCTTCTCCGCCAAGCCCGCCGGGCGAAAGCGCGGCATGGGTCTGGCCTTCGCCAGTCGCCTCATTCAGCTCAATGGCGGCGCCCTGGACATCGAAAGCCAGTCCGGCCACGGCACCACGGTCACCGTAACCCTGCCGACGGAATAGCCAGAATGACGCTCCGGCGTGTTGCGAATCTCGCCTGTCTATGCCCCGCTCATCTCCGATGGCAGTCCGGCGGCGCGCCGTTTTCTCCACAGCACCAAGCCCAGGGCAACGGTAACGAGGACCGCCACGAACGTCCATTGCCCACGATGGGCCACTACCTCCTTGACTTCCGCCAGCGACGCGATCTGCACGCGGGGACGACGATCCTGTTCCACGCCGAACCACGTGAGGCGGCGAGTGACCTGATCGAGCACCTCCTCATGCATCTTCAGCTCCCGCTGGAGGTCCTGCATCGCGAGGCTGGCGGTGCCAACTGCGACCGCCTGGGTATGCTGTTCGTCCAGAAGGGCTCGGATCCTATTGATGTGGGCATCAAGCTGGGTCCTCTCGGCTTCGGCCTGGAACATTCGCTGGCGGGCGGCCTCTTCGATCTTGTGTAACAAGGTGCTGTCGAACTCCTGAGCAAGGCTCTCTCGCCGCTCTTGGAGCTTTTGCCGGAAGGCTTTCAATGCCGCCTCTCGCAGCGATGTGGCCGGATCCGGCGGCGGTGATGTTTGGCTTGCGACGATCAGATCAACCTCGGTCTGGACGATTCGCGCGGTCAATTCCTTGATCATGGGATCGGAGTTGATATGCTCGGTTCGCGCGGCCACGATCCGTTCGGGGGACAGATCGAGCTTCTCTGTCTTCTCGTATACCTCGATATCGGCCTGCACCTTGATCCGATCCATCTCCAACTGGACCAGCCGGGCCTGTAGGGCCGGTTGGCTTTGCAGTTCCACCTGCTGAAGAGAGTCCAGCCCATGCCGCATCTCCAGAAGGCGAAGTTTCTGTCGCGATTCTGCGATCCGCTTTTGATACTCGGTCCGCTGGTTCTCCAGAATCATGATGTCCTGGCTCTCGCGGGTCGTGGACTCCACGCCGTATTGGCCCACGTAATTGCGCAGGAACGAATTGACGATACTCCGGGCCTCGTCGTTGTTCTGGCTCCTCATCGTCACCGCCATCAGCTCGGAGTCGGGAACGTAGCCGGCTGTGATCTCTTGCTTGGCGATCGCCTTGCGAAGGACCTGGTCCGGAAGCTCGGTGACGTCTCTGGGCCAAACCTTCGCAAGAAGCTCTTCAAGCCGCGTGCTGGGCCTGCCGCTGAAGAACGCCAGATTGCGGCCCGCCAGGTCGTCGACGATCTTCTGGAGCCGCTGCTCGTCGCTCATCAACAGCAGTGCCTGAGTGTTGACGAACTGTACGTAACTGGCTGCCTCGTCGGGCTGGGGTTCGTTGGTCAACACGCTGCGGACCACCGGAGCGATCCGGACCATCCCTCTAACGATGTACGTGGGCTCGGTCATCAGCCAGATGAATGCAATTCCGCCTGCGCCGGCCAGCAGGACGCAGATCAGCAGAACCGTGAAGAGAAAACGCGAGGATGACCGGGACGTCTCGTGTGCCGACGGGCTGTGACCCATGATGGATTCTCCCTTGCCAAGCGGAATACCGCAAACCCCGACACGGACCGCGGGTTGAAGCATTCCCGAACTCCGAACCAGTTTCCACCCGCCTCCCTGAGGGTCTCTTACGCTTCAGAATCCCTTGAAGCGGATTCTACTGCGCCAGGGCGGCATCATCCATAGGTGTCCACAGGTTTTCAGCGGATTCCCCGAAAAATACGTACTTTGCGCAATTGTTTCGCACGGATGGCTCCCGCTATACTGGGTCGAACCTGTCCCAGGAGGGAAAGGCAGCGACGTCCCAGGCAGAGTCTGTGGCGATGACCACAGAAGCTCTGTGGCAGGCAGGGTGTGGGGTTGCGAAGTGATCCTGCGCCCCACACCGTGCTTGCGAAATCCTCTGTTTTCCGCCTGCCCGAATGCCAACTGTCACGCAACCAGGGACAACCGGCTTCGTTCGGGTGGGTCCGAAAACATCGCCCGTTGCGGGGCGTAGTCCAGATTCTTTCCGCGGCTTTCGCCGGTTCGACCGCGGTGCGAGCGGGCACTACCGATGATAGGGGGCTGTTTATGGGGCGACGGACGCTTGCTCTTTTCCACCAGGCCGGGGGCTAAAGCGTCTTCCACGCGGGACCGAACTTATGTCTGGGCATCGACCCTGTGACGATACAAGCCCGACGCGAGGTTCGGCGTCGGAGAGCCCGAACGGGCGTCTTTGAACGTGGAGAGTTATGAGCCAGACCGAACGACACAGACGACTGCGCCTGCTTCTGACCAAGCTCAACAAGCAGCGAAAGCAGCAGGCCGGCAAGATCGATATCCTCTGCAACGACCTCATTTCCGCCCAGCGGGCCTTCATTCAGCGGCTGTACACCATCAGTTTTGCAGCCGAATTCTACAAATCGCTGCTGGGCAGTCCGGACCTGAACCATCTTCTGGCCCGAGCCGACCGCATGATCCGCCGGGAGTTGCCCGGGACCGGCGTGGCTTTCTACCTCAGGCAGTCCGACGGCTGCGAGCTTCATTCGTTCGTGGGCGACGAGGTGTTCGCCTGCGAGCAGCAGGGACCGCAGGAGTACTTGACGCCCGAGCTGATCGAGGGGATCTGCAAGTGCAACAAGACTTGCACGTTTGCCGAGATCGCGGCCCTCGATCCGGCGGGCGACTACCGCGGGCTCAGGCGGTACTCGATTGCGACGCTTCCTTTGAGCGATCTGGGGCGGTCGCTGGGATTCCTGCTTCTGTGGCGTCCGCAGCCGTTGCCGGTGACGCCTGAGGATACCGACAGGATCGAGTCGGTGATGTGCGGCCTGTCCCAGGCGATTCGCGGGACCCGCGTGCCCCTGGCGTCGAGCGAATAGCCTTGAGGCTGGCTTTGAAAGAATTCCCTTGTATCGATTGCGGGAATATCGGATAATTCTTGCAGCGTCCTTCACTTACTGGTGTTTTTGAGGTTTTGCCGTTCTGTGTCGGGCCGGACCTGGGGCCGACCTCGCCAAGGGGAACGCTCGTCGTGTCTGACCGGGGACAGAATGGGGAGTTGAGAGATGAATGACATGCCGGTGAACCCGAACAACATGATCGAAACGAGCGACAGTCTGGAGGCTGTGGGTGTATTCCGGGCTTGGAAGAACATCTTCTTTGTGATCGTGGTGATCTCTCTGTTGCTGACGCAGGTGGCGTTCTGGGCGGTGAATCTGGGCGTTGTCGAGACGCCGGGGGCGATCAAGCCCGCTGAAACCGCGCAGCCTGGGGCGACCGCGCCGGCCAGCGAAGAATCGTCGGACGGAGGACTGCTGCACAGTCTCGCGGGCAAATTCGATTTCGATCTGGTCGCCCGCGTGATCGGCGTAACCAACGGCATTCTCATCGTCTCGGGCATCCTGTTCGCCTTGACGGTCTTCTTCTGCCTGATGGTGTCGCTCGTGGGCCGTTTGGGCGGCATCAATCACATCTCCCGCGCCTTCATCCTGGCGTTGATCATGGCGGCGCTGATCATCCCCTGGCAGCGGCTCCTGGGCTCGAACGTCGTCGGCGTCGCCTACGGCGGCGACGAGTTGCTCCGCTGGCTCGATTCGAAGGACGGCGGGATGCCGAACCTGATCTTCTACTACCTGCGGTTCACCGGCCTGTGGCTTGTCGCGCTGCTGCTGATGATCATGGCGCAGGTCCGCAGCTCGGGTTGGTCCAAGTCGATCCTCCGCAGACTCGAGATCATCTGACGCAACGAGCGTGACATCGGCTGTTCCGCCGGCTCTTCGGGGTGCGAAGAGAACCTCATTGACCGGATTGACCTCACTGACAACGGGGTCAACGAAGTCAATCAGGTCAATAAGGTCCCACGTCAAAGCGGCTCCGACGCGACGTTGAAGGCATGGAAGCTATGCACAAGCAACGCATCGGTTTCATCGGCGCCGGCATCATGGGCGAGCCCATGGCCGGGAATCTGCTCCGCGCCGGATATCCGGTCACTCTCCATAGTCGCACGAAAGCCAAGGCCCAGGCCCTGCTCCAGGAAGGCGCCCTCTGGGCCGACACGCCCAGAGACGCCGCTGGCGACAGCGACATCGTCATCACCTGCGTGACAGACACGCCCGATGTGCGAGCGGTCCTGCTCGGGCCCGCCGGCGTGATCGAAGCCGCACGTCCCGGCCTGATCTGCATCGACATGAGCACCATCTCGCCCGCTGAGACCCGAAAGATGGGCGAGACCCTCGCAGCCCAGGGCGTCACGCTCCTGGACGCGCCCGTCAGCGGCGGGCAGATCGGTGCGATCGAGGCCAAGCTCTCGATCATGATCGGCGGCCCGGTCGAGGCGGTCGAGAAGGTCCGCCCGATCCTGGAGACGCTCGGCCGCACGGTTACGCACTGCGGCCCGCTCGGTTTCGGCCAGACGACCAAGCTCGCCAATCAGGTCATGGTGGTCCACACGATCATGAGCGTCGCGGAGGGGCTCGCTTTCGCCGAAAAGGCCGGCCTGGACCTGGAGACCACGCTGAAAGTCACGACCGCAGGCGCCGCGGGCAGCCACTCGCTCAAGGTCTTGGGTCCCAAGGTTGTCGCAGGCGATCTGAAGCCCGCCTTCATGGTGGACCTCCAGCAGAAGGACCTGCGTCTCGTGCTCGAATATGCAGAACAGATCGGCCAGCCCCTGCCCGGCGCCGCCCTGGTCAAGCAGCTCTTCGCAGTCCTCCAGGCCCAGGGCCGAGGCCGCGACGGCACCCACGCCCTCATCGACGTCCTCCGCCAACTCGCCGGCCGCGGGAGAATCTGAGATCTCAAATCTCAGATCTCAAATTTCAGATCCTCCTCTGCCCTCAGGCGGCTTGTCGCGTCGGACCGGTTTTGAAGCGGGACCTCATTGACCGGATTGACCCTATTGACGAGGAGGTCAGTGAGGTCAATAGGGTCAATAAGGTCCCCTTCGCAATTCCCGAAAGAAAATCCGTAGCGCCGGCGGCCCGACTTGGACTGAACGTGGTGAGAGCAGGAGACGCCTCCTGTGCGTGAGTGAGTGTCCAAACGAGGAGACCGCCATGTCCGCCAAGATGACTCCAATCGACGCAAGAGCTATGATGATCCTCATCCTGGGTGCGAGTCTGCCGGCCTGGGCCTATTCATTCGCCGGCGGGACGGGCGAGCCGAACGATCCCTACCAGATCGCCACGGCCGAGCAGCTCGTCTCCATCGGCTCGGACCCCAACCTGCTCGACAAGCATTTTGCCCTGCTCAACGACATCGACCTGGACCCCAACCTCCCCGGCGGGCGGGCTTTCACCGCGGCTGTCATTGCTCCAAGGCAGGGGGCGTACTTGTGGCAGGGAGTTCCTTTCACCGGCGTTTTCGATGGTTGTAGCCACAGCATCAAGAACCTGACCTTTCAGAGGAGCGCCACGTTGCCCATCTCGGATTTCGTCGCCTTGTTTGGGAATGTCGCCAGAGGGGCGGTGGTGTCCGATTTGAAAGTCGAGAACGCCAATTTCCAGCAGCAAGACGGATATTTCGTAGGTGTTCTGGTTGCCTGGAACGAGGGCCGAATCATTCGATGCGGGGCTTCCGGCACAATTCCCGGCAATCAGTCTGTCGGGATTCTGGCGGGTTACAACCGGGGCGAGATCATCGATTGTTGGTCAGAAGGAGATGTTGCCGGCGAATCCAATGTCGGAGGATTGGTGGGCTTCAACAGCTACGGGATCGTTTTGAACTGCCACGCCGCCTGCGAGGTTCTTGTGACCTCCAGGAGCGAACTCAACTATGGAGGCGGTCTCGTGGGCCAGAACCTCCACGGCCAGATCGTCAACTGCTGGGCGACAGGGAAGGTCCTCGCTCCCTCCGGAGCCAGAGTAGTTGGCGGATTGGTCGGATACAACTCCGGCGGAGTCATCGCCGGCTCTTACGTTACGGGCAACGTATCCGCTGGAGAAACTGGAACGAGACTGGTCGGTCTTGTCGGAGTGAATGACGGAACAATCGACGATTGTCTCGCAACCGCCAATGGCTCGGCCGGAGACGATAGCCGTCGCCTCAGCGGCGCCGGCACGCCTGACGACCCGTTCCGAATCGCCACGACGGAAGACCTGGATGCGGTCAATCACCATGATCTCACCGCCTCTTACAGGCTCGAAGCGGATATCGATCTGGGCTCGATCGTGCGGAACAAACCGGTCATTCGTCATTTTGACGGCGTGTTCGATGGCGCAGGGCGGACCATCGCGGATCTGACCATTCGGGGCGGTGACCATCTTGGTCTCTTCGGCGGTCTCGGTACGCGCGCATGTGTCACCAACCTCGGCATTCGCGATGCGAGCATCACGGGCAGCGGTTTTCTCGGTTCGCTGACGGCTATGAATCGAGGAAAGATCATAACTTGCCGGATCGACGGTGCTGTAGCGGGAAGCAGATACCTGGGCTTGTTGACGGCATGGAATGACGGCGACATCAGCGATTCCTATTGCAGGGGCAGCATGTCGTCCGACGCAGCGTACGTCGGCGGGCTGGCCACGTGGAACATCGGCAGGATTGACCGGTGCTATGCGGCCGTACACGTCTCATGTCTTCAACCGTATCTTGGATTGCCGGATAGTATTGCGCACAGCCATCCGGGCGGCCTGGTGGGAGTCAATCAGGAGCCGTCCTGGAGCGGCGTGGCCTTCGTCAAGGGTCTGTCGGATATCCCCGGCGAAATCCATGATTCCTACTTCCTGATCGACACCGACGGCGGCGGGCCGGACAACGGTTTCGGCGCTCCGCTCACACAGGATCAGATGATGCAGCAAGCCAGATTCCCCGGCTTCGATTTCGAGAACACCTGGACGATCTGCGAGGGCAGGGGCTATCCCCGGCTGCGGTGGGAACGTGTGGCGTGCGAGCCGTGAGAAGGGGGCGTTCGTGACTTCTGCGAGGGATGCCCGGGCATTTTGCGATCAAACCTTCGACCCATGTCCACAGTAGAGAAACCAACGCGCCGAATGTCCGGCTGCTCTTTACAACGCATAGTATGACGCTATACTTTGGCAGGATATGGCATACGATAGCAGCAGTGCAGGCTCTGTGGGGATAGTGAAGACGCAGTCCATCCGGCTGGTCTCAGAGGACAAGCCGTTGAAATTGGAGTCCGGCAAAACCCTGGGGCCGATCGACGTCGCGTATGAGACCTATGGCACGCTCAACGAGGCCGGGGACAACGCGATCCTGATTTGTCATGCGCTCAGCGGCAACGCCCACGTCGCGGGCTACAACAGCCCGGACGACAAGAAGCCCGGCTGGTGGGACGAGATGGTCGGACCCGGCAAGGGCATCGACACGAACCGGTACTTCGTGGTCTGCTCTAACTTTCTCGGCGGCTGCTCCGGGACCACAGGGCCCTCGTCGGTCAACCCGCGGACCGGCAAACCCTACGGCCTGGACTTCCCCATCATCACCATCGCAGACATGGTCAACGTCCAGAAGCTGCTGCTCGACGCTTTGGGCGTCAGGCATCTGCTGGCCGTGATCGGCGGGTCGCTGGGCGGCATGCAGACGATCCAATGGTCGATCGCCTATCCCGAGATGATGGACGCGGCCATCCCCATCGCGACGACCACGCACCAGGGGGCCCAGGCGATCGCGTTCGACGCGGTGGGTCGAAACGCCATCCTGGCCGATGCCAACTTCGCCGGCGGCCAGTACCATCAGGGCGAAGTCCCCGGCCAGGGCCTGGCCATCGCCCGCATGATCGGACACATCACCTACCTCTCCGAGGAGAGCATGCGGCACAAGTTCGGACGCGAGCTTCGCGGCGCGGAGCAGTACAGCTACGACTTCGACTCGGAATTCGCGGTCGAGACCTATCTCGACCACCAGGGCCAGAGCTTCGTGGATCGGTTCGACGCGAACAGCTACCTCTACATCACCAAGGCGGCGGACTACTTCGATCTGCCGCGGGATTACGGCTCGCTCAAAGAGGCCTTTGCCGGCGTCAAGGCGCGGTTCCTCGTGGTGAGCTTCAGCAGCGACTGGCTCTTCACGCCCGCCCAGTCGGAGGCCATGGTCGACGCCCTCGTCGCCAACGGCAAGGACGTCAGCTTCTGCAACATCGCCTCCGACTACGGCCACGACGCCTTTCTCCTGGAAGGCGAGACGCTGGGCGCCTTCCTTTCGAGCTTCCTGCGGGCCACGCATCGTCCCGGCGTGAAAGCCGGCCCCCTCGGCAACTGCTGCAACGGGAAGTGCTCGGTCGCCGGCATCGAGCATGCCCATCGGGTCCGCGTGGACTACGAGCTGATCGAGTCCCTGATCCGACCGGAGAGTACGATCCTGGACGTCGGCTGCGGCGACGGCGAACTGCTGGCCCGACTGACCAACGACAAACGCATTCGCGGCAAGGGCATCGAGTTGAACGAGTCGCTCGTATTGGGCTGCGTCTGCCGGGGGATTGCGATCATCCAGCGAGACATCGATCGCGAGCTGAGCAGTTACGGCGATCAGAGCTTCGACTACGTGATCCTGTCTCAGACGTTGCAGACGATCAAGGACCCCGAGCGAGTCTTCAAGGAGCTGCTTCGCGTCGGACGCAAGGTGATCGTCAGCTTCCCGAACTTCGCCTACTGGCGGTGCCGGCTGCAACTTCTGCTCGGCGGCCGGTCTCCCGTCACGCGCCAGCTTCCGTTCCGCTGGCACAACTCGCCGAACATCCACTTCCTGTCGCTCAAGGACTTCGATGAGTTCTGCCGCCAGATCGGGGCCGTGATCGAAAAGCGAATCCCGCTGGTCGAAACGAGCTTGAGCCCGATCCGGTTCGGGGCTAATCTGTTGGCCGAACAGGCAATTTACGTCACGAGCAGGACTTGTGAAAAATGAAAGTTGGGCCTATATTCTTCAAGGGAATCTCATTCTTCGATTCCCTTGAAGAATCGACGTAAGCCCGTCGCGAGATGGTGATTGAGATTCAGGAAGGAAAAATCGAGGAAAGAGATTTTTCCTTCCTAAAGTAGGCCCACTTTCATTTTTCACAAGTCCGGCCACGAGCCGGGGAACAACCGATGGCAGAGCTTGAACGCATAGGCATATCACTCGACAAGGACCTGCTGGTGGACTTCGACAAGCTGATCGAACGCCGGGGCTACCAGAGCCGTTCGGAGGCGATCCGCGACCTGGTTCGCCAGCAGTTGAGCGAAGAGCGGCTGGCCGACCCCGAGACCCAGGCGGTCGCGGCGGTCTTTCTCGTCTACGACCACCACGCCGCCAACCTGGCGGAAAAGCTGATCGCGATCCAGCACTCGCACCTGCTGCAGGCGATCTCCTCGCTCCACGTCCACCTGGACCATCACGATTGCCTGGAAGTCATTGTGCTTCGCGGCCAGGTCGGCGAGATCAACCGCGTGGGCGAGAACATCCTGAGCATGAAAGGCGTCAAGCTCGGCCGGATCAACCTCGTGGCCACCTGATCGGCTCCCCCCTCGAAAATGGCGGGAATTGATGCTTGACAGGGGGCAGGGCGATCAGTTCTAATGACGCGACCTCGGGCGATTAGCTCAGCTGGTTAGAGCGCACGGATCACACCCGTGAGGTCACTGGTTCGAATCCAGTATCGCCCATTCATCCAAACCCCCACAGGACGAGAACAAGACCCTCTGCCCGGCCGGGTCGCATGCGCCATTTTCGGTCCTTGCCAGGCGGTCCATGGACCCATAGACTGGCCGCCATGACGTACTTACTGCTCTTTCCGCTCGGCGTGGCCGTCGGCGCGTTCGGCACGCTCATTGGCGCCGGCGGCGGATTCATCCTGATGCCGATTCTGCTGCTGGCCTATCCCGGCGCGGACGCCGCGACGTTGACCGCGATCTCACTGGCTGTCGTGTTCTGCAATGCCGCCAGCGGGACGTGGTCGTACGCGAGGATGAAACGCGTGGACTTCAAGTCGGCCCTGCTCTTTCTGCTGCCGGGCGTTCCCGGCTCGATCACGGGCGCCTACCTGATTCATCGGGTGCCTCGCGATGCGTTCAATGGGGTCTTCGGCGTGTTCCTGCTCGTTGGCGGAGCCTTCATTTTCCTTCGCACCTACCTGCGCAACGAGCCCAAACCCTGGCTGAACGCCACATTCCGCAGAACGCTGGTGGACGCGGGGGGAACGCAGCATCGCTTCGCGTACAATCTCCCACTGGGCATGACGCTGAGTTTCGCGGTGGGAGTGGCCTCCAGCATGCTCGGCATCGGCGGCGGCATCATCCACGTCCCGGCCATGGTGAACCTGCTGGACTTTCCAGTCCACATCGCCACCGCGACGAGCCATGCGATTCTGATGGTCATGTCGTTGACGGCCACGACGATACACGTCCTCGACGGAGCCCTGGGGTGGGAGGAAGCGCCTCGCGTCCTGGCGATCGCGGCCGGCGCGGTCGTCGGCGCCCAGATCGGCGCGCGACTGTCCCGCCGGATTCACGGGCGATGGATCATGCGAAGCCTGGCTGTGGCGCTGGCCATGGTCGGTCTGCGAATCCTGATCCCTGCTTTTCTGACGGGACGATGAGCCGGGGGCGATCAATCGAACAATTCGTTGAATTTCCCTGCGATATCGGGCTGCTCGCAGAGGGTCTGGCCGATCAGGACGGCCCGCGCGCCGATGGATTTGAGTTTTCGCACGTCGTCGCGGGTCTTGATCCCGCTCTCGGAGACGAGTTCCGCGTCGTCCTCCAGCAGGCTCATCAGCCGGGCGGTCGTGCGGATGTCCACCTGCATCGTGGTCAGGTCGCGGTTGTTGATGCCCAGGACGCTGTAGCCTCTTTTCGGGAACCCGATCAAGCTGCGCACCGCCAGCAGAGTGTCCACGTCGTGGACTTCCAGCAGCACGGTCATGCCCAACTCGCCCGCGCCGATCATGAGATCCATCAGGTTTCCCGGCGTCAGCGCTTCGCCGATCAGCAGGATCGCATCGGCGCCGGCGGCCCGCGATTCGTACACCTGCCACATGTCGATGATGAAGTCCTTGCGCAGGACCGGCAGCGACACCGCCTCCTTGACCTGGGCGACGTATTCGAGCCGGCCCTGGAAGTACTTTTCGTCGGTCAGGACGCTGATCGCGTCGGCCCCGCATTTCTCGTAGGTCCGAGCGATCGCCACCGGATCGAAGTCCGGGCGGATCAATCCTGCCGAAGGCGAGGCCTTCTTGATCTCCGCGATCACGTTGATGCCTCGCACATTCCGCTTGGTGACCGCGGTGAAGAAGTTCCGGCACCGAGGCAGGCCCACGATTCGCCTCTGAAGCTGTTGAAGCGAGGTCCGCGACTGCCGCTGACGCACCTCTTCCCGCTTGGCGGCAACGATTTGATCCAGAATATTGGCCAAATCAACCTTCCTCTTGCCCGCCGATCTGGTTGGCCACGCTGACGAATCCCATGTGCAGGTCGGCCAGCGTGTTCTTGAGCATCTTCTGCTCTTCGGGCGTCAGATTGCCCTTGGTCTTCTCCGACAGCATCTCGAGCATGTCGATGTTGTATCGAGCCATCTCCAGGTCCGGCCCGCGTTCCTCCTCGCCTCGCACCCGGATCAGGCCCAGGGCGAACAGCGCCTGCGTCGTGAGCATGCTGACGAGGGCCGCGAAGGTCCCTGGAGGCAGGGGACCGCCGCCTTCCTGCTCTTCAGCCGCCTGTTTTTCCTTCTCCTCTTTCTCCTTGGCGGCCAGCACTTCCTTCTCCCGCTGCGCCTGCTCCTTCCAACCCTCGTCGATAATGAGTTTCTTGCCTTCGTCTGCCATCGTCATCTTCCCCTGTACTTTTTCATGCTGCGGTCGATGTCGCGTTTCTGCGCCCGCTCGGTGATGCTCTTTCGCTTGTCGTACTGCCGCTTGCCGGTGGCCAGCGCCAGCTCGACCTTGGCCATTCCCTTGCTGCTGAAGTACAGCCGCAGGGGAACCAGCGTGAAGCCCCGCTGTTCGAGCTTGGTCCAGATCCGATGCAACTCGGACTTGTGCAGCAGGAGCTTGCGCTTGCGCCCCGGCTCGTGGTTCATGTGGCCCGCCTGCTGATACGGCGCGATCTTGGCCCCCACGAGCCAGCATTCATTTTCGAGCATCCTGGCGTAGGATCCGGTCAGATCGGCCGGCGCGGCCCGCAGCGATTTGACCTCGCTGCCGCGCAGCTCGATCCCGGCCTCGTACTTCTCTACGAACTCGAAGTCGTGGTAGGCCTTCTTATTGATGGCCGCCGGCATTTGTTTTTCTTTGTCTGACGGGTTCTTCGCCATGGAGGCGATGATAGCCGCCCGACGCCGGATATGCAAGAAGCACCTGCCCGCCCGACCTATGGCGTCCCCAAGCCTCAGCGGGCGGCAGGGGACGGGAAGTCGTACGGGCCCAGGCCAACGTCTGCCGGGGAGAGGTTGACCGGCCAGTCGGCTGAGGGCTCCGTCGCGAAGGTGCGGCGGATGGCCTCCAGCATCTCGAAGCCGAACTCCGTGCAGGGCTCGACGTAGCTGCCTTCCCCCCACTCGTTGACCGGACCCAGGATCACCATGCCCTTGCCGTGGTCCCGGCAGAAGGTCCGCACGCAGCGAAGCAGATCTTCGAAGAATTCGGGCGTGCGGTTCTGGATGACCATGGACTTGTATCCGTGCCAAGGCCGGCTGTCCCAGCCGGTATCGACGAGCGGGTAATACGCCAGGCCGGCGGCCGTCTGGTTCTTCCGGCTCCACGCGGCGGGGCCCTCGCGAACCACGTCCTCGTACTGGAACAGCTTGCGGTTCACCTGCCCGTCGATCGTTGATCCCCACTCGTGGTACGTGGTCACGCCGGAGTAGCCCTCCTCCTTCAGGGTGCGGATGTGGCCTTCGGAGAAGTCGTACCCCAGGGCGATCAACGTGATCCCTCCGAACCCCGCGGCGCAGGCCATCTCCTTGGACTTGTCGAACACCTCGCGCACGGCCTGCGAGCCGCCCAGGTCGTTGCGGAGGTTGTGCGGGTCCCAGATGAAGACCGCGGGCCGCGCGTCGATGCGGTAGTAGCCGGGCAGGGAGAAGTACCGCTCGATCCAATGGGCGGACACCTTGAGCCAGTCCTCGGCCGAGTGCGTCCCCGGCGGGTTGTGATTGGCCCACATGATGGCGACCTTGAGCGAGTCCCGATACTTCGCCTTGCGATACGCGTCGAACCAGTGCGTGAGCTGCTGGCGGCCCTGGACCCAGTACCAGTCGACGAGGAAACAGGAGATGCCGTTCTCGACGGCCCACTTGATCTGCCAGTCCACGCACGCGGGGTTGGACTCGTCGTAGTAGCCCAGCAGCGGCTTGCGGTCGGGAGCCACGTCCCGGATGCAGTCCCATTTGGCGTCGGAGGGCCAGCCGGGGAAGTAGTACGCGCACACTTCGAGTTCCGTGTGCACGCGGCGCGGCTCGGGGACGTAGTCCGCGCGGGGAACGGAAGGGGCCTGCGTGAATTCGAGCGTCGCTCTTTGTTCCGGCGGCATTCGGCCTTCGCCGCCGATCGTCAGGCGGACCGGATAGCGGCCGGGCTTGTCCGCGACGACCTCCCAGAAGAAGCGGGCGATGCCCCCATGCTCGATGGCGGGATGTCCCGACGCCTGCGGTTCCGATAGGATTCGCAGACCCTCGGGCGCTTCGAGACGGAGCTGCCCAATCTCCTGCGTCGCGCCGCCGACATTCGTCACTTGCGCCAGTAGTCTGCACGGCCGGCCCGCGCGATTGACGCCGTTTTCGAGACCGAAGTAGACGACGTCGAGCTCTCCCGGCCCCGAGGGGTTCGCCGCGATCTCGATCCGGTCGAGCCGGGTGTTCGCCTCTGGGGGCAGTCGAACGCCAAATGCGACAAGGGGGCCTTTCCACGCCGCGTTGTCGCCCACGCGGATGCAGTACGAGTGCGGCTTGCCGTCGCCGCGGAGGGGGAACTCCTCGCTCTGCAACCCCGGCGCGTCCGGCCGGGCCCAGAGAATGCTCGCCACTGTCGCCTGATCCGCTGTCACGTCCACGGCGACCCAGGGCCTGCCATTCACGTCGATCTCAGTGGCCGGCGCGAGATACTCCGACGAACCCGGGTGGACTTGCCAGTTTGCCAGGTCCCCACGGAGATCCCACAGACAGAGGCCCCCACGCTGCAGATTCGACCATCTGGTCTTGATCCGGATCCAGTCGATCTGGAACGCGGCGCCTTCGTACAGGTCCAGGCGGAGCTGGCGAATCACGCCCTCCGTGTGCCAGAAGGGCAACAACGCGATCTCCTGCCATTGGTCGCCTCCGGCGACGGAGAACCGCAACTTCTTCTGTTCGGTCAGCCCGCCGTATTGGCCCTCGAGCCGGCCCGACCAGAACAACTCGCCGATGCCCGCCCGGCTTGCCCGCATTCGGATAACCACGTATTGGAGGGGACTCGCCTTTGCGGCCAGATCCCGGCACAGGAAGAACGGGTCGGAGCCGACTGTCCTCGCGGACAGTACGCCGTCCTTTATCGTCACGTCCGTTACGTCTGCGTTGGGCCGCCACACCTGCTCGCCGGAAAGATCGAATTCCCATCCCAACACAACAACGACCGGCAGCGACGCGGCGGACGAGATCGACGCCAACAGAACAGAAGCAAAGAACGAGGCGAGCCGAGCATTCATAGCGATACCTCCAGAGAAAGCCGCCGCGATTATATCGCAAACACCCGCGGTCGGCCAATCATGCGTGCCCGGAATTCCGGTGCGATGTCCCTCGGTCTTGCGGACCGCGGGGACCGACGATAGAATTCGATCCCCAACAGGAAATCGCACCACGGAAAACACAAGGTCCATACAGGAGAAAAGGATGAGAACGTTCGCGAATGCCGTCGTCGCTCCGGTCGTCTTGGCTGCCATCCTCTCGTTGTCAGCGGGCTGCGCGTCGCTGGGAGGCACCTACTCCGCCAGCGGGCAAATGGGCACGAGGAGACTGTCCGCAACCGCGACAGGGTCCGGCACGTTGTCGCTGGAAGTCAATCCCACCACGAACAGCGGCCTTGTGGTCGTCAAGAAGCACAAGGTCGCTGTCGAAGGCGACGTGGTCCTCCTCGACGGCCAACGCGTCATGACACTGTCGCCCCAGTCCAAGCAAGTGGATGTCACCTACAAAGGAGGCCGGCTGACCATCAGCGACGGCGAGGGCTCCGCCTACGACGGACGTCTGTAGGCCGCGCGACAGACGGCTGACGCTGGTTGTCACGCCCGCCAGGGACGCCGGCGGGGGAGGTTGCCGCTCAGGATGTTTCGGGCGATGATCGTGTCCTCGCGGACCTGGAAGTCGAACATGCCGGCGCAGACGAAGTCCGCGCCGCTCTCGAAGGCGTAGCGGAAGCCCTCTTGCGGATGGATCGCGCCGGCGGCCATCACCTTGTACGCGATCCAGGGTTTCTTCACCGTCGCCATGAACTCGACCGTCTGTTCGGGCTCCAGGCACCAGGTGTTGTCGTGCTCGGGCTGCCGGTTCGCCGACCAGTACTGGTGGCTGTGAAGGGTCTTCATGTAGAAGTCGGGATCGACGCCGGCCTTTTCGCAGGCGATGGGGACCGCGACCTTGTGGCCTGCGACACCCGCGACCACGTGCTGATCCCTGGCGAACCGCACCGCCTGCGCGATCCGTTCCACGTTGCCTGCCTCGACGAGTGAGTCGCAGACGCCGCCATGGACGAAGACCGCGACCGCGCCATTGTCGACGGCCCGCTTGATCTCGTCCAGGCTGTCCGGCGTGATCTTGACCTGGGCGATCCACTGGAGCTTGCCCCCTCGCTCGTTCCAGTATTTCGTGATCAGGCGGATGACGTGATCGTCGAGGCGCAAAACTGCGGTGTTGACGCCGCACTCCTCGCACAACTGCCAGGTTTCGAAGACCTTCTCGTCGGTGAAGTACTGCCGCAACAGGCCGGACACGTAGATCAAGTCTCGGCTGTGCGCAAAACCGCTGGTGAGATTGCCCCCGACGATCAGTCGGGACACGTTCAGCTTGCCGAGCCTGTCCATGGGCAGCGCGGCAGTGGCAGGGGCCGACCGAGCCTCGGAGGGTGCGGGTGTTCCTCCAACTTGAGCCAGGAGCGCCCGCTCCTCGAAGCTGAGCGCCGCCGCCCCGAGGGCCGAACCGGCCAGTGATCTCTTAAGGAAATCCCGACGATCCAATCGATCCGACATGGGGCGCCTCCATCTACTTGCCACCACAATTCATTCCGGCCGACGTTCCCCATTCTACCCAGATCGAAGATCGATTTGAAGAGGCAACCGCACTCTTGAGACATGGACGACTGGCGGAAGTGCGTGATGCAATCCGTGGAGTCCGTGTGGGCAGGACGAGTTGGACTGGCGGAAAACGGCCGAGAAGCGGAGAATCAGAGGGTTAACAGTCATGCAGGCCAGGGACCGGCTTGTTGCGATCGGTCCGGCGGAGGTTCAAGGTCCCGTGTCGGGCTCACTCCCGGCCGTAGGCGAAAACCAGCGTCATCAGGACCGCAATGTGGAGTATGACGAGCACCATGTTCATTCTAACACCCCTTCCTTGCAATGCCCTTCACCCGTTATAAGGCACAGTCCCGACGCGTGGTCACAGGAGAATTCGAAGTGCTGCCTGGATGACGCTCATACCCCAGATACCCCCTTCCTTCCGAACGGGCGTGATCGAGGGAGGACGCCCGTCTCCTGCGCGGTTGAATTCCTTCAGCCGCCTGTGTATAATATAGTGTAGAATTGGATGCCGGGGGGCATTGCCGAGTCATTTTTTCGGCAAATCTCTGCAAAAAAGCCAGGAGGGGCTCAATCACAGTGGATCGAGGAGTCGGATCTGGCATGAGAACCGTAAGGTGGGGCGTTCTTCTGGCGTGGGCAAACGGTCTGGTTGGACTGTGCGGCGGGGCGATTCAGGTCGTCAGTCCCAACGGCGGCGAGTCCTTTCCCGCTGGAAGCACGCAAGTCATTGTCTGGCAATGTGATGCGACTGTTTCACAGGTCGCCGTCGAGTTCTCTTACAGTGAGGGGGTCCTCTGGGAGACCCTTGCCTCGGCCACGCCGTGCGCCAACGGACGGGGTCGCTACATTTGGAGAGTGCCCGCCGTGTCGTCGCCTCGGTGCCTGGTGCGTGTAATCGCGGCCTCGAAGACCGGCGGTTCCGACCAGAGCGATTCGACGTTCACCGTCTACCCTTGCACGCTTCGGATGGATTACGACGGCGATTGCGTCGTGACCTTCGCGGACTACTGGGCCTTCGCCCAGGAATGGCTCGCCTGTGGCGACCCCTACGACCCTGCGTGCGCCGGAAACCATCCGCCTCGCATCACCAGTCTCCCTTCACTGCAAATACAGACTGGCAAAGCCTTTACGTATGACGTGAAAGCCATGGACCCGGACGGCGACAAACTCTCTTTCTCGCTGTTGCAGTCTCCGCCGGGCATGACGATCGACGTGGTCTCCGCCAGGATTGTCTGGACCCCGGTTGCAGGCCAGAGCGGCGGCGCGGTTGTCATTGGGGTTCGCGATCCATCGGGCGCCGCGGACGTCCAGGCCTTCGAACTGGGTGGTCCTCAGGTTCAGGAGAAGTATACCGGCGCCCCGGTCGATGGGCTGCCAAACCTCTTCGAGCGTCGAGTCCTGGTCTACACAAACGCCGTCCGCATGGCGCCCCAGGCCTACCGCGACAAGTACATGGCCGGTTATCAGCCCAGCCCGAGCAACATTCTGCGGGTCAACAGCCCTGGTGAGCCGCTCTATTATGAGCCCTTGCTGAACCAGTCTGCCCGCTCCCATGCGGTGGACATGTCGCAAAATGGTTGTTTTCAGCACGATAGCTGCAACGGGACCTCGTGGGCCGAGCGGATCTGGGGGTTCTATCCGCAGGCAAGGATGATCGGGGAGAACATCGCAGCAGGCTATTCCACCGCCAAGGCCGCGGTTGATGCCTGGTTGTGCGACGAGGTCGGCGGCCAGTGTGCCGGCGATGGGACCTCCGCCGCCGGGCACAGAACCAACATAATGAATCCCGGCCTGAGATCGGCGGGCATCGGGTATTCCCCTGACGTGCAGGGCGGCTGGCGGTCGCTCTGGGTACAGGATCTGGCGTCGAACGAGCCGACGATCAAGCCGCCCCTGGTGGCTGGTTGCCATGACTTTCTCCTGGCGGGCAAGACGACGTTCCTGGTGAACTATCGCGATCCGAGCGGCGGTTCGCCGGTCTCGATTCAGGTGGCCATCGACGGGGTCGCGTACGCGATGGGTCTGGATATCGGTGTCGCTGCCGCGGGAACCTATCGTCTGGATGTCGCCAAAGCCGCGACCTGCCGGGAGTATTACTTCACGACCCAGACCGCTTCCGGCGAATCCTGGCGGTATCCCGGCCCCGGCGTCTTTCTCACCGACGGTGAAGCCTCCTGTGGGACCGATTACCGTTGAGTCGGCGATCGCCACCCGAAGATTGTTTGCCTTTCGTCGGCCGTGCGGTTACCATGGATTCCTGTTGAAACAGAACGATTTTGATGCGGAGGTGACTGGCGTCTGGTGGCGCTCCTGGTCTTCAAAACCAGTGTAGGGCCGAGAAGGTCCTGGGTGGGTTCGATTCCCATTCGCCTCCGCCATTTTTGGGGATTTTGAGATCTGAGATTTGAGATTTCAGATTGGAATCAGGGTGCGTTGCGAGGCCGCGACGCAGCGGGGTGTGTTATGGAAAAACAAAGGGCAACCGTCTTTCTCGTGTTGATCGTCCTCGGCGCAAGCCTGCTGGCCTACGGCCTGTCCTCGACAGCGGCCCCCGGCGCCTCCAGCCAGCAGGGTCAGCTTTCGTCGGCGTCCGAACCTGCGGCCACCCAGGAAGTCGCCCAGGCCGCAGGAGTGCAGGAACCGTCGGGCCAGGTCCAGAAGAAAGAGGCGGAACCGACGAAGGCCCCCGCGGCCTGTCCTACCTGAGCGAGGTAGTCTCCGCCGTGGTGTCCACGGTCCAAACGAACCCAAATTGACCCGCCCCCATGAAGGAGCCATGGCAATCGTGGCCGAGAGAACCAGATTCGCCGGCGTTTTCGCAAGGTTGCAGCCCTACAGACTGTGGATTCAAACCGCGTTTCTGGCGGTTTGGCTGGCCCCTATCGGCACTCGCCTGCATGGTTTCTGCGCGCCGGTCTTCCACTGCTATGGCTGCCCGCTCGCGACCTTCGGCTGCCCCATCGGCATGCTCGCGCATTTCACCACGCCGTTCATCGTCGTTGGCATGTTGATCCTCTTTGGTGCTCTGCTGGGCAGCCTGTTCTGCGGTTGGGCCTGCCCCTTCGGATGGCTCCAGGACCTCGCGGCCAAGGTCCCCACGCCCAAGTTCGATCCGCCTCGCTGGCTGGGGCATCTCCGCTTCGTCGTGCTGGGCGTCTTCGTCCTGGCGATCCCCGGCCTGTTCGGCATCGAGCACCCTCTGTCCATCTGCATGATCTGCCCGGCCGGCGCGCTTGAAGCGGCCCTCCCCAGCGTTCTGAGCCAGGCGCTGGCCATCGAGCAGGTCTTCTGGCCGAATACGCTGAAGCTGACGATCACAGGCATCTTCCTGGTCGCGATCTTCTTCATCCGCCGGCCCTGGTGTCGAGTGCTGTGTCCCCTGGGCGTGATCCTCGCGTCGTTCAATCGGGTCTCCGGCTTCTTCCTGCGGTTCGACCGAGGCAAGTGCACCACCTGCGGCCGATGCACCAGGCTGTGCAAGTACAACATCGACCCCGAGCAGAGCCCCAACGATCTCCGCTGCATCCGCTGCCTGGAATGCACCCGCTGCCAACTCGGCGCCCTGACCCCGTCCACAGTCCTCCACCGCCGGCCGCCTGCTGTCCCGTGACTCGTGATTCACGCCACCGGCCGGACGTCGCCGGTCATTCGCGCGAAGCCCGCCTACCATGCTGCCGGCCCAAGGCGGAAAATGCCGGGGTCTCAGGGGCAGAGCCCCTGGCTTCCAAGGACCCAGTCCATCTCTACAACTCGGGCCGAACCCAGCGGACTTGCCTCGGCCGGCGGAATAGCGAATCACCGAACGCAAATGACCTGTCGATTGATCATCCGGCCCGAAGCGGAATCGGGATGTACTGAGTGCGCGCAGTTGTATCAAATCGATGAGACGATGCCCCGTCGAAAGAGGCCACGATCTGGATTGAACGTGTTGCTCACAGGACCACCGCGGTCTCTTCGGGGATTTCGCCTGTGTAGATCACGGCGGATCGGCGCGGGCGAAGAGACACCGCCTTGCGGTATACCTCATCGCGATCCTTGCTGTGGTGAACGACCGTGCCACTGATGACGTTGAGGTGCTCATCGGTTTCGGGTTCCTCGATCAACACCCATTCGGACTCGAATCGCGACCGGATCTCCTCGATCGGCATTGTTTCGTTCGTCGCACAACTCCTCACAGAGCCAGTAGGCTCCTGCTCCGAATGGCACTGCCGTCAGCAAACCCGTTGTTGACATGGGGTTACGTTTTTCCGAGTTCCGCCCGTAGTTGCACGCGTGGCCGTCGCATGAGGGGATAGCGATGTCGGCGGCGTTTCAGGACGCGT